>Ga0181352_1000200_pt1 | contig 27832 bp, 36 predicted proteins | sample Fa13VDMLBSN_FD_130103 | JGI IMG/M metagenome (GOLD analysis project Ga0181352, IMG submission 130103) | Freshwater viral communities from Lake Michigan, USA - Fa13.VD.MLB.S.N | ecosystem: Environmental > Aquatic > Freshwater > Lake | place: USA: Michigan | collected 2013-09-23 | reverse complement strand
CGTTTCGGTCTGAAGGGTACCCAGGTCCCAGGCGTGACTGTGCCCCGCCCAGAAGACCTTAAAAGAGGCAAGGTAGCCTTGTATTTCTTCCGGCACAATATAAGCCTCCTCGTCTTTCAGAATGAGTTCAATGTACTTGTGCGTCAATGTGCCGATCTCGGCCTTTGCATCCAGAATCTCTGGAGAAATAAAGCTCCAGTCGGTAAACGCTCCGATTACACTAGTAACCCTGGTGTAGTCTGATCGGTCTATTTCTGTCATGGTATCTCCTTTAACGTAGGCTATTATAGCCTATGGCCAAATTTAAGGAAAGAGAAATCGAAAAAGCAACAGAAGAATCATTACAAACAGCATAGCTGCAATGGCTTGCAATCGGTTCTCTTCGTATATCCTGGAGTGTTTTTTGAGGATTTTCTTGTGATACATCATAGTCTTTTTTTCCTTTTTGTGCAATCTCAAACGTACGCCCTGATGATTTTTTTTGCACGAAAATTGTGACGTGTGGATACTTGAATTTTGAGGGCGGAGAACATTAACCAATGTTAAAGTTAGGAACCGCCTTCAATCTATCCTAAAAAGGACTTACATGGTTGCTCCGACTTTACAGCCTACGCTATCACTAGAACCACACTTACACCAAGAGTTTACTTTTGCTGAAGATACCAATTCCGGTGGCTGTTGCTGCTTTTGGAGATCCCGATCGGCTAAACCGCAAGAATATTATGTAAACAGCAACCACACGTTCGAGCGCTTTAGACTTACAGAACAGCAAGTCGAGTCTAGAATAAGGGCAAACCAAAGACTCGCTGAAATTTTGCAAAGCAAACTGAAAGATGACCCTATAGGAGATAACGCAAAATTTGAGGAATTAAGGCAAAGAGTCAACCATGACTTTCGCGAAGACCCTATTACTTCCGAAAAATTGGAAAAAATTGTTTCAATCTTGCAAGAGATGCGCAACGCAACACCTTCGCCCACCTCTAGTTCAAATTAAATCTATAGGATATGACAAGACCTCTATTACCAAACCGACGGTTTATCCCAGTCACGGACAAACTGCCCACTCCTTTCTGCTTGTGTGTTCTCGAGAACAGCGCAGGCTGTCGATACCATGGCTGGTGGACGGGGGTAGCGTGGGAAGGCCTCGAGTCACAACGATGGGGAGAGATCGTAAAGTGGAAGAAAGACAAGAACCCATAGAAAAAGTGACGCTTGCGAATGCTAATTCGGGGAAACTGTCACCTACCTAGAAACACAGCAATTACTTTAAAAAAACCATCCAAACAAACACCTGTATGGCTGCCTATAAATAAATTCATTCGAAAAAAAACCTCCTCCACTACCGGTTTATCTAGATTAGTATGCCAAGATTTGATAAACTATTTAACAAAGAAATTACTATAAACCCTAGACAAGAGGAAAAAATGAAAAAAGTAGGATACGCAAGAATCAGCACGGAATACCAAAATCTCGAAATGCAGATAGATGGATTGAAAAAAGAAGGGTGCGAGGAAATTTACACCGACACCGCAACAGGGGTAAAAACTAGCCGGCCAGGGCTAGACCAGGCCCTTGCGAGGCTTGAAACTGGCGACGTATTGGTTGTATGGCGACTGGATAGGCTAGGCCGCACAATGAAACACCTTGTGCAGCTAGTCGAAGACCTCAAGGCCAAGGGCATCGGCTTCAAATCTATCTCCGATGGTTCCTTTGATACGACGACAGCAACAGGCGAATTGATCTTTCACCTTTTTTCTGCCTTGGCGCAATTCGAAGCGTCTCTAACCCGCGAGAGAGTAAACGCCGGAATCGCGATGGCACGAGCCCGCGGAAAAATGGGCGGCCGAAAGCCGATGTCGCCAAAAGACCCTAGAGTACTGACAGCCGGAAAAATGCACGCCGACAAGAGCATCCCCATCGATGAAATCTGCCGGACGCTGCACATAAGTAGGGCCACGCTTTATAACTATGTACACTTGTACAAAAGAAGCCTTGCTAATGCTGCTGCAAGCGGAACGAGCAAGATTATGGAAGATGGTTTAAAAAAAGGAATAGTCAAATGTTAAATGAGCAATCACAGAAAAATAGAAATATACTTATAGAGATCCAGCAATTTTACCCAGGAACAACCAAAAACCAACACTTTTTGGGTACACTACATATTTATCTAGATATAGATGGATTGCGTTTTGACCTGCGAGGGCTGCGCGTTTTTAAAAATGGTACGCGGTATAATGTGCGCATGAATGAGCAATTTGGTGAAGAAAACGGCGAAAGAATCAGATATCCGCTATTGTCTTTTATAGATCAAAAAATAAATGAATTTTTATGGAAGTATTTGAAAAATGAAGCATCAGAATATGTAAAAAAATACTGCGAAGAACATGGAATTAAAAAAAATAAAAAAATTGTAGAGAAAAAAAAAGAACCTATTCGGAATCCAAAAAATCTCATTTTTCAGGATGTAAAACCCAAAAAAACCAAAAATTCGAAAAATGCTGTGACAAAAAGTGCTAAGCAGATTTAGAATGCGTGAGATTTCGCCAATCGGCCCGAGCGAAAAAAAAAGCATCCAGTAATAGCTGGATGCTTAAAGTACTAGGGCTTAACTAACCAAGGATACGAGCCTTGATCACTTGCTGAATAACAATATCGCAATCATACGATATTCCAGAAAATTACGCAAGTGATCATACTGTTTCCTCCTTGGTTTTGCAAGAAAAATCTCAAGGAGACCTATATGGAACTCAAAAATCAGATCGCCGCCCACGCTTTCAACCCCCTATTTGCACAAAAATATGGACTGCCTGAAGCCATTCTAATCGCTCATTTTCAATTTTGGATACAAAGCAACATAAATCAAGGCATAAATTTCCATGAGGGTCGAACATGGACTTTTCAAACACGCGAAGAAATAGCTTCCCATTACATTTATTTTACAGCTGACCAGGTGAGGAGGCTTACCGACAGCCTAGTTGAGCAAGGTGTCTTGATAAAAGGAAATTTTAACGACCTCGCCCTAGACAAAACCATCTGGTATGCCTTCAAAAATCAAGAAATGTTTACGATTGGCAAATCTGCCAGCTCGACTGGCAAATCTGCCAGACCTATACCACATACTAAACTTAATATATCTTCTTCTCTCTCTCCCAAACCCTCTCTCTCTAAAAATGAGGAAGAGAGAGACGAGGTAAAACCAAAAGAAAAAAAATCCCCCCTAAAGAAAGACATGAACGTCGAAAAGGAGGCGCTGTACGAAAAAATAGTCAAAGATCCTAATCTTCCCTGGATCGACCCCTTGGAGTTAAAATTAATGCTACGCAATAATGAGGCCGAAATTATCGCTAGAGCTCTTAAAAAAACAATGTATAGTAATAAAAATCTCATGAGAAATGAACCATCAAAAATCGAATGTCCCATGGCGTTATTTAAGTCTAACATCAACAAGATCAAGCAGATAGATAAAGAAGAGAAAAAAGATTGATCTTAAATGACCAGTTGTGTTGTGGTGGTTGTTTCAAAACCAGAAAAGGTAGATTAATTGACATGCAAGACAAAGAAGAAAAGCAACAGTTGATAGAGTCCTACATTCTAGGCGCCGCGATGAACGGTACCTATGCCCTGCGCGTGATGCTTGATAGCTTGGAGCCTAATGAGTTTTTTTTCCACGAGCATCGCCACATTTTCATGGCTATGCGTACCCTTTACGACTCTTACAAAGGCGATAAGTTGGAAGGCGTTTGTGAGGCCATTGGAAAATATCTAAAAGTCAGCGGTATTGATATACCAATGCCAGAGATTTTTGCTATTTATGATAATGGATCATCAGCCGATGTAAATTATTATTTAGATAGACTAAAGAGCAATGGATTTCGTTCAAAAGCCTATGAGATGCTTGTATCTACAGCGAAGCAATTGGATGTAGTCGACGAGCCTCATTTGCTCATTCAGGACATGAAAACAAATTTGGATAAAATCGACGTGAAGAGCGGAAAGGATTTTGTTTCGCTAAAGGAGATTTGCGAAAACTACAATAAAGGAAAGTCCTTTATGGAGGTTTTCGACGAAGATATGGAGCTGGTAGCATCGGGAGTAGACGTCTTTGATGGCTTCCGTACAGGGTATAGGAAACTTGATGAGCTCATAGGTGGGTTTCAAAATGGGACAACCAACATTATAGGGGCAAGATCATCATCAGGAAAAACCACATTCTTAATTAATCTTATTATGAATCTAACAGCTAGATATCCCGATAAAATAAAGGTGGGGTTTTTCTCTCTAGAGATGAGTAAAACAATGATTTGGGATAAACTTATTAGTACGGTAGCTAATGTACCCTATGACATTGTTAAAGGAAGGAAACCTAGTCAGGAGCAATACCAAGAAATTTATAGAGTATGCAGGGACATACAAGAATGGCCTATTTACCTACATAACCATGCAAGAGTAACCGCTTCATCTATGGAACGATCAATTAAGAGAGCGATAATGGATCAAGGACTTAACTTCATTATGACAGATTATCTAACATTGGTAAGAGCGGATAAAAATCTACAAAACAAACACATGGAGATTGATCAAATTTCCAAGATGCTTCAAACCTTGGCAAAGGAGCTAAATATCCCATTTGTCACGCTAGCTCAGCTAAATCGAAGTGCTGCAGCGAGAACGGACAAGCGACCAGTCACAACAGATTTAAGGGAATCAGGATCTATCGAGGAAGATGCCGATACCATTTTGTTAATGCATAGACCCGCACAGTATGCCGATAATTTGCCGGATCATACAGAAATCATAGTGGCTAAAAATAGGATGCAAGGTTATTTAGGAAAATGCATTTATAGATATGATAAGGGACGTTTAATAGAATTTCCAGACATAGAAAAAATGAGGCCAGACGAAGTCATAGCCGTGAAAAAAGAAGAAACAAAAGAATGGCAACCTAGAGGATATTAAAAATGGAAGATACGCATCTAACGATAAGAATGCCGCCCGAACTTAGGGCGATGTTAAATGAAAAAATGGAGGAGGTAAAGCCATATTACAGCCAAAACGCTTTCATCTTAACGTCGATCAAGGAAAAAATTGAAAGAAGAGATGTCAATTCAGAGATCAACGATAATAAAACGCTCTGGACAGCTGAGCTCTTGGTGGATTATCAAAAAAAGGAATATGCCAGACATATTGGAACTCTCCAGGAGGCAATCAAAGGAAATTGGGATGCAATATTTGAAGGGAGAGAATTTCCTCAATATTTTATTCTTGGCGTATTTTATAGCCATGATGAAGCATCAAAAAGGATTGATTTATTCACCGAGATCCTTGACAAGAAATTTTCGAAGGTTAAAAACCCCTTGTGAAAAAACCGCCGATAGGCTATCATAGCCGTAAAAAGGATGGGGACATTTCGTTCCCACCCCAAGGAAAAAGGTAATATGACAGACAAACACGAAGAATTATTGGCAAAATGCCCACCTCATCTAGGAGATGAAGAAAACCCCGACAATATCTTCATAAAATACCACCACGCACTAGTCGACAGGATCACAGAGGAGTACGTCGAAAATTTTCCTTCTACCTGCTCACTTGACGAGATCCTCGAGCACCAGCTTCGTTTCGCGTGCATAGCGAAGAGAGCTGGACTGTGCACAAGGGACAACTTTATCTCGCACGTCCTCAGCATCAGCAGCCGAGCGCCCGAAGAAGATGAGGAAAGCCACCTCTTGCAAGTCGAGGCGACCTTAAAAGAACATTTTTGTCAGTTTCACGGCTGCCCTACGGACTGCGTGTCAGACGAGGAGACGACAAAGTACTTAAATTGTGAAACCCTACTCTAACCATGCAAAGAGACCTTGAGTTTAGGATACGTATACCAGGCCCACTCCTAAAGCGGCTCAATGCCTTTATCGCCAAGGATACCCAAGGCCTCAGCAAAAATACCCTCATGCTCATGTTGATAAACAAGTTTTTGAAAAAGGAAGAAAAAAAATGCACCACCCCATCAACGAAGAAGACAGAATCATTGGAGAAGTCAACCTTGCAAAAGTCTTCGGGCTGCTTGTAATCCTTGCATCCGCCGGAATCGTGTGCTATATCTGGAAGTTGGTATTATTTACTTGAGGACGATATGGAAGACAAAAGATGTGATAAGTGCGACTTGTACATGAGTATCGATGCTATGTTCTATGCAGGAATGTGTGGAGCTAAATTTTTCCTGGTTTGCGGCCTTGGAATCTTGGTGTGGAGGATTGCTTGTAGCTAATGCAAGAAAAATTTGAAATGTTCGACAACATCATTTTTATCATCATGGGAATTCTCGTGATAATCATTGGCTTGCTTGCAACGGGAGTGATAGGACATCATCACGAAGGCCGTTTAAAGGCCCCAGAAGCAAAGATCGATGAGTGGGAGCTACCACTCCACCACGAATAACGAAATAACCCCACAACGAAGGAAAAAGAGAACAAAATGAAAATTGAATGCGTAGCCTTCAAAACCTTTGAAAAAGGCTGCCTCTTGGGCTTCTGTGACCTCACCGACGCCGACAGCGACTCCGGTATGACATACACCGGATGCACCTACAACCGGAAGGACGGGAAGACGTGGGTCAACCTCCCACAGCGTGAGTACATGGCCGAAGGTGTAAAAAAATATGCCTCCATCATCCCCATACCCGACAAAGAAAAATACGTCCGCTTCCAAATCCAGGCGAGGGAAGCTATCGAACGCTTCCAAAACAATGCGCCTCCGCCCGCCGTCTCGAACGAAGCCGCCAGAGGAACCGCAAAGCCCCAAAACTACGAGCAAGAGCCACTACCATTTTGAAATACCTACCCCTCCTACTACTCCTCACCGCCTGCTCCCCAGGCCCAGACCCAGAAGTCTCTCTCCTCTACGCCGACCCCTCCCTCGTCATCATCGAAGCCTACGGTGATACCTACAAAATTCCCATGAAAAAACCACCGGAAAAACCTAAACCATTATACTTAAAGAGAAACGCATGATTAACCTCTGCTTCACCGCCCCAGTCAAGATTCAGAGCGAAAGTAACCTCCGCGAACACTGGCTCAAAGCAGCAAAGCGCCGTACCATGCAACGCGACATCATAAAAATATTTTGGCGCAAGCACTGCCCTTCAACCATACCACTACCCGTCACCATCACCCTGACCCGTATCGCTCCTAGATCCCTCGACGCACACGATAATCTACCTATCGCCATGAAAAAAGTGATAGACACCATCGCCGACATCCTAATACCAGGTCTCGCCAAAGGTCGCGCCGACTCCGACCCAAGAATATCATGGATAATAAAACAAAAAAAGGGCGCACCAAAAGAGTACGCCCTAGAAATACACCTAACTACTACTGAGAGTTTACCTGCTCATCAAGCTGATCCCAGTACTTAGCCCAGTCATCGCAAAATCCCTCGCGTACCCTCTCGCATTCCTTCCGGCTGTCGTGGTACTCCTTCACTCTCTCCCGTAAATTTATTGGCAAATCCTTAGGATCATACCCCCACTCTGTGACAAAGTGCATGGTAGCCGCCATCAGCCGGAAATCATTACAGTCATCCACGTAATAAAAAAGATCTTTCAGGTACTCGAGCTGGAGCCCCAAAATCCTTTTTTTCGTCTCACGCTTGTTCACACTATCCGTAAAATCGTTTAAAATGATATCTTTTGAGTTGTACACTTGTAGTTTCCTTCCTCTAGTTTGGCGTCCCTTCCACGGGGCGCCTTTTTGTTAATATTTTGTTACACGCCAATGCCCATCGCCCACCTTGCTGTGTCTAGCTATCACAAAACCCGGCACTTCAAGGGACTCAACAATTGCTTTATAGTCCACACGATCAGAGCCTGGCACAAAAGATACTTTTATCCCATGCTCCATACGCTCCCCGCCGGCGTACGCTAGTAGCTCCTCCCTGACTGTCTCCTTCTCCGCCGCTAGCTCCTTCTCCTGCTGCAAAATAAGAGCCATACGCTCGCACAGCTCCTTATAATAATCACAACTAAATACGTCTGCTTCTACAATATTTCCCATTACTTTTCTCCTTTTTTGTCTAGCTTTAGGTCCAGCCTCGCCCGTCTCCAAGCGATAGCCAAACCGCATTTTTCCCTACAACAGCCTCACAATATAGACTGTTTTAATATGCGTCCAATATATCATAACACAACACACCTGTCAAGATAAATCACTTCCCCTTTCTAAATAAATTTTCTTTCCTTTTTCATCCGTCCCAACGCAAATCTCAAAGTCATCCAGCAAGTCTAGCAGCTGTTTTTCTGTAAAACTCATCTGCTTAGCAAACAATAGTAAATGTTTTGCCGCTGAGTTTACCGGATAATACCGCACATTCCCCGCAAATTTCACTAAAACAACTTCCAATTCCATATGCCCCCTATTTGTTCAAAATATATTTACAATCTAAATACCCGCATAACTCGTCCATCGCCATCTTTATGTCCTCCATCTTGTCAGCATTTATCGCCTCTTGTAGCGCTTGCATCCAGTAGGCGATCTCGTCATACTCCACAGCGTCTGTAGCCATCACATCCTCCCTCGCAATATAATTTTCCTCCTGTCGCTCTAAGTACTCGTCAAAACCAAAATTATATCTCATTTTCTTGCTCCTTTTCTCCTTTCGTTTGTCTATTCTAACTTCTAACTTTGCTTGTCATACCTCGATGGCTCAACCTGCCTTTTTACTACGATAAGGGCTCCAGGGATCCAGTCCTAATATGCGTCTAATATACCACAACACACGTGCCGTGTCAACAAAAATAATCGCCCAACGAAAAAAATATTCCCTTGTCATAATTTCGCACAATATCCTATATATAAATTATGAACTTGATAGAGCTAACGGTTACATTAACGGGCGAAACTCCAAACGGCGATGGTAGCACCTACAAACAAAAATTTCTCATCTACGACCCCATCACACTAAACAACGACGACCCTATCATCAAAAAATGCCTCCAGGATGCAACGGCAGCAGCAAAAATAACAGTAGATACTATAACAATCAAAACCACAATGAAGGTCCAATGATGGTTAGACCCAGAATGGATTACCCTACTGAACTAGAGGTCCCGGCGCTCGGGGAAGACCTGGTGAAATGGGCAACCGAACCGACTGATCCAACCGAACCGCCTCGCACCGCATGGAGTTTCTGGTATGCCCTTGTTCACGGCATGCAGGAAAAGCATTGGAAAGCACTCAAAAAGTATGAAGAGTTTAGACCGTATTACGAAATTGCTCGTGCTGCTTTAGCGCAAAAGACTCATTCTAATGTGCTTGAAAAAGGGATGGCTCATCGTTATGTTGGACTTTATGAACGTGATTTATATCACTTCGAGGACGAAAAAGCCGACAAGGACGCAATAAGAAAAGAAAACGTTGCTCCAAAAGAAAACAATTTCACGTTTAAGGTCAACTACAACAATGCCGGAAATACTGTCGAAGTTCTTCCCGAGAGCGTACCAGCTTCCAATTCTTAACTCACTCAATAAAGGGTCAAAGCGCGCTATTTGGTGCTGTCATCGGCGGGCAGGCAAGGACATTACTATCTTCAACTGGTGCATCGAGCAGCTAGTGCGCGATCGAAACACAACGTGTTTCTACGTCATGCCTACTTATTCGCAGGCCAAAAAGGTCATATGGGACTCTAGCACTAACGATGGCTTTCGGATCATAGACTATTTTCCGGCGGAGTTTGTCGCCCAAAAGAATCAGCAAGAGATGAAGATTCGGCTGAAGAACGGGTCACTCTTTCAACTTATCGGTTCGGACAACATTGATAGCCTAATGGGGACTAACCCCAAAATCGTAGTATTCTCGGAATATGCACTACAGACAACGGACGCATGGGATTTTATCCGGCCCATCCTAAAAGTTAATGGCGGGACGGCCATTTTCATTAGTACGCCCCGGGGCCGAAACCATTTTTTCGACCTCTTCCAGATGGGCCAAAACCAGCCAGACTGGTTCGTGGAGAAGCTCACTTACAAGGACACAGGCATCTTGACAGATGAAGATATCAAGAAAGAGATCGCGGAGGGGATGAGTGAGGAGCTGGCACAGCAGGAATATAGTTGTAGCTTTGACCGAGGTATTGATGGGGCGTTCTACGCGAAACTGGTAACAAAAATGTACGATGAGGAGCGCATAACAAAGATACCTTACGATCCGTACAAACAAGTGCACACTGCCTGGGACTTAGGTTGGGACGATTGCACTTCAATTATCTTCTTTCAGCTCGACGGCGAGCGTATAAAGATCATAGATTGTGAAGAGCATAGCAACAAGACTCTGCATTGGTATAAGCAGTTACTCACAGATAAAGGCTACCGCTACGGCTCACACTTGTTTCCTCATGACGTAGAGCATGTAGACGGGCTATCTACAGGATTGACCCGTAAGGAGATTCTTGAGGACCTAAAAATACCTGTGACTGTCGTTAAAAAGAGCTTCATAGTGGACGGAATTGAAGCGGTGAAGGTCCTATTGTCTTCCCGGGTGCTTATCAATAGCGATAAATGCGCAGTGCTGACCAAGTCGTTGGAGAACTATCATCGTGAGTGGGACGACAAGCGCAAAGTATACGGAAATAAGCCGTTACATAACTGGTCCTCTCATATGTGCGATGCCATGCGCTACCTCGCGGAAGGGCTGCGCGGCATACACTTGGCTAATGCTACGCCCGACGATGAAATTTCGGTGTTAAATAAATATATGGGTTATTGATATTGAGTATTAAATTTTGAAATGATAGGTTTAAGTTTTACAAAGGTGTGGTATGCCGAAGAATAACGATCCTACATTTTGGCCGGGTACTGACGTTGACACGTCTATCAAGCAGATGATGCAAGCTAACTACAACGATTCGATTACTCACTTGCAAACTCAGTGGTGGGAGGCGGATTACGATCAAAGGACGTACCTGGGCGATCCTGAACTATGGAATGTGCTATTTCCAAATCAGTTTAACACGCGAAAGAAAATGTTCAACTTCAACCTCACACATGCTAGCATAATGATGGTGACGGGACACCAGAGGCGTAACCGCAAGTGTACGATTGCCGTCCCTGTCACAAGTCCAGTACAAAAGACAGCGGACCAGCTGACCAAGTGCCTTTATCACGTGCATAAAGCGGGAGGCTATGAGGTCTACAGCGATGCGTTCGAGCAAGGCGCATTAGTCCAGGGTTTCGGGCTTGTAGGCATTTACCCGGACTTCGCTGCTGATCCTGTTTCCCCCGATATCAAGTTGCGTTACATCGACTTTAAGTCTGTGATGATCGACCCCTACTTTCGCAACAAAGACCTCTCAGACTGCCGCTACATCTGGACACGGCAATATTTCAGTAAGACCGAAGCTAAGTTGCTTTACAAAGACCAGGCCGACGAGATTGAGAATACACCGTACGGTGGCACGCTGAAAGACGAGAAGTTTTATTACATGCCGGAGAACTTCGGTCTCAATCAAAAAGACCTGCTTGCTTTCGATGAATATTGGTACCTGAGCACGCGTGAGGCCACATATGCGGTCGATATGCAGACGCAAGAGACAAAGGAACTAATCGGCGATGAGGAAGATATTCGCGTGGTAATGATGGCGCTTAAAGACAAGCTTAAGATCGTCAAGATGCCAAAGCGGACTGTGCGCCGCGCGGTGCTTATCAATGGCCGTGTGCTTGTCGACGAGGAAAGCCCTTGGGGCCTCGACAGATATCCTTTCGTGGGATTTTATGGTAACTTCAACCCTGACACGATCTATTTCAACTACAAGTTCAAGGGCATTGTCCGCGACATGCGTGATGCGCAGTACTTGTACAACGTGCGCAAGCTCACCGACCTTGATATCCTATCGAGCCAGCAGCAGGGGCTGAAGGTAAAGAAGGGGGCGCTTTTAACCCCAGATGATAGTATGAACCGTGGTAATGGCCGGGTCCTTGTCATCAACGACAAAAATCAGATGGACGACGTGCAGCCGATGCAGATTGTTCCGCCGTCACCTGTCATGCTGCAGATGGAAGACATGCTAAAGCAGGCGATGCGTGAAATCTCCGGCATCAATGAGGAGCTTCTTGGCGCTGCTATGGACGACAAAGCGGGCGTTCTCTCGATGCTTCGCCAGGGTGCAGGGCTTACGACTTTGCAGAAGTATTTCGATCAGATGGAAGAATCGCAAAAGCGTTGTGGTGAGATCATCATAGAGCTTATACAGACGCAATGGACATATGGAAAGATTCGTAGCGTGATAGGCGAGGAGCCGACTCCTGAGTTCGACAATAAGGCATTTTTCTCCTACGGAGCAAAGGTAATACAGGGCGTATTAACAGAGACACAGCAGCAGCTTGAGCTATCGCAGCTCTTCGAGCTACAGACCCGATTCGGTGAGGTATTCCCGCCGGATGAAATAATCGAGGCGATGACGATCCAGAACAAGGACCGAATCATCGAGAAGATCCAGAAAGCTCAGCAAGAACAAGCACAACAAGCACAGGCAATGCAGCAAATGCAGATGCAGCAAATGCAGGTCGACAGCGAGACGAAGATAGCTTATGCCCATAGTCAGCACAGCCTGGCCGAAGAGCGTTCTGCCAAAATACATACCGACATAGCAATAGCCGAAGACAAGTTAAAACGCGCTCACACCGAAGACACAGCGGCGTTGCTCAATGCGATAAAGGCAATCAAGGAACTTCAAGGGATGGATTTAGACCATCTCGCGCAGCAGTTCGCACTATTGCAAACTCTACAACCGGAAGTTATGCAAACACCTACGGTAGTAGGACAAAATACAAACAACCTATAGGTAACAAGATGGAAAAAGCACCAAAAACCGGCGATATGTCGGTAAAAGTGAAAGACTACCAGCCTGGGGAAGCCCAGTTTGCTGGAAAGATGGCTGGAAAGGCTAATGAGTACATGGCACGCAAGGACAAGCAAATGAATTCCGAAGCGTCCAAAATCAAAAGCAAAGCATACAAGGGTCGATATGAGTAGATCACTCTACGGCGATCGCGACACAGTAGGGACGATGGCCGTTGAGGCTATGATGTCGACAGACATTCCAGTGGCGGGGGACTTGGGCCACGAGCTCATGCCCTCGCTTGTTGATGATCTCAACAACACAATAGCAAGCAATCCTTATGATGGCCGCCCTTTTTATATAACAATCCACGAGAAGAAGGATGCGCAGCTTACAAATACGTTGCTTCGTCGGATGATTACAAGTGAGCGCAGGCCGTACCCTGAGCCAAATACTGAAGTATTTTGGACGGACCCAAAGAGCAATGAAACATTGTTCTGCTGGTCGCTTCCGCATCAGTCTGTGTTTAACAACTACATCTTCAATCCAGACTACTACGTTGCGGAGCAGATCGAGGACATAAAAGCATACCTTGCTGAGGATCTTCCTTACTTTGGCTTTCGGCAGGTAGGCACCAACCTAGACAAGACGCCTATCATCATCGCGATACCAGGGTTCAAGGACCGGAAGATGGGGAAAGAGAAAACTGTTATAAAGTTTAAGTTATGAGCTACTACCCGACGAGTATTGAAATCAGTGACATCACAAACGCGGTGCAACCCACCGTTACATTTGTAGACGATCATGATTTTACTATCGGTGAGATAGTTTCCTTTCGTGTTACTAAAGACTTTGGTATGAGGGAGATAAACAATCGGAGGGCGAAGGTTCTAAGTATTAGTAGCAATACAATTACAATTGACATCGACACGACAACGTGGACACCATTTACTGTAGCATTGTTAGATACAGCGGGCACGACGCCGCCTACCTGTATACCCTCCGCATCTGGAGCAATCCCAAATGCCGATATCCCAGGGACAAATATTCAAGATGCGTTTGATAAACGAAGCACGTAAAGTTTTAATGGACTATATTGTCATTATAACTTAAATTCTAAATTATAGATGTTACGCGGGTTCATCACCGCACAGTGTAAGCAGGTTCACAGCTGCAAAGGAAGATTTATGACCGAAGAGATCGAAAATAGCGCAGAACAGGAGGCCGCACCTCTCGAGACAGAAGTCAACGAATCGATTGAGGCTACACAGGAAGCACCAGCAGAGGAGGCCGTAAAGAAGGCCGACGATGCACAGGAGCGCAACTGGGCAGCTATGCGACAGCGTCAGAAAGAGATGGAGTGGCAACTCAAGCAAAAGGATGAGATGCTCGCAAACTTCCTGCAAATGCAGAAAGGGCAAGCACCTCAGCCGGCACGTGGACCTGAAGAAGCTGAAATACCCGACGACGATTACCCGTCAGCAGGGGGGGTTAAGGGGATAGCGCGGAAAGCGGTCCAACCCCTAGAACAGAAGATACAGGCGTTAGAGGCTAAAATTGCTCAGCAAGAGCAGCAGAAGCTTGTGCAATCGCTAAGGGTTCAGTATCCAGATTTTGATGATGTCGTAAATGTTGAGACGTTAGAAATATTGGAAAAAAAGGAACCCGAGCTTGCGCAAACGATTGCAGAGCTGAAGGACCATTACAAAATGGGGATTCAGTCCTACAAGTACATCAAGGCGCTGGGGCTACATACGTCGCTTCCTGAATCCCGTCGGGTAAAGGAAGTCGAAAAGAAGTTGGAGAAGAACGCAAAAAGCGTAGCGTCTCCGATGGCTTACGACAAGCGACCGATGGCCCAGGCGTTTAAATCTACGGCAGCCGACAAAAAGCGGTTGTACGAGGAAATGATGTCATACGCGAGTCAAGCCACGGGTCTATAACCCCGAGGTAACATGTCTGTTAACCTGAACAACATGCCTCCACAGATTCAGCAGAATTATACGCAGAAGCTTCTTTCCACTCCGGAAAAAAACTGCATTCATAATCTGTTTGCGTCTGTTGTTGAGGTAAATGACAACGATGGATTTATCAATCGTCAGTCACGCTATGACCGCTTAGACACTTTCGAAGTGCCTCTAGACAACGCACAAATGAATCCTCCATCACAGCTTTTGAGCCGTGTAGACGTGGATTGCAGAGTGCGAAACTACGCTACTTATTTAGTACTAACTAAACAAGTAACTATGACCAATCAAGACCCTATATTAAATGCCGCTGCAGCAAGACTTGGGCAGGCTTATAAAGAAACTAGTGATGTTCTGCAAAGAGACAACCTAGAATCCTCAGCTTCTCTAGTCAACTGCGTAGGGGGTTCCAATGGAGACCTTCCTACAGAAATGGCGCTTAGCGACCTAGACGATGTGGTTGCTACCCTTCAAACTAATGACGGGGATTACATCACCAATATGATTGATGCTTCAGACAAGATCGGGACATCACCTTTGGGCGATGCATACGCGATGATGGTTCATTCGCGCATGATTCCTGTGCTGAATGCTATCACAGGCTTCCGACGTAAGTTTGAGTATGGGACAGGAGCTATCAATACGCTATCGTCCGAGTGGGGCGGGGTGAACAACATTCGTGTGTTCCAGTCTTCGCAAGGGTCGATTACTCCTACTGCTTCTCTACTTGGCAATGACGTTGCTAACTGCTTTGTCACTGCCCAAGAAGGGTACAAAGTTGTATTCCAGCGCGGTGGAAGGGCGAAGTATATTTATACTCCCCCGGGTTTCTTTAATGACCCGTGCCATTTGCGTCATTCTGCTGCATGCTCGTTCTATCAAGGGCAATGCGTTAAGTGGTTTAAAACCAACGACTTACAGACGTTAGCGCATTTAAAACCGACTCTAATTGACTTGGAAACCTACAACTATGCAGAGGCTGCGTAGTCATGGCAACAAGGGCGAAGAAATGATTGAAGTAAACCAAGCAACCATATATCATTATATATATCCAAATAGAGGATATTATATGAAAAAAGTATGTACAGGCTGCAAGGTTGAAAAGTTTTTTGATGAATTTGGTAAAGATAAGAAAGCTTTTGATGGACTAAATCAAAAGTGTAAAGATTGTTGTAAGGCACGCGCAAAAATATCGGTAAGATCAGAATCTGCCTTAAAAAAGTCTAGAATTTATAGACTACAATGGCAAAAAGAACGAAGACCGATGCTAAACGAAAGGTGTAAACAATACTATTTAAATAATATTGAAAAGCGAAGAGAATATCTTAAGATAAAGCAGAAGGAATATTTGCAGACACAAAAAGGGAAGCTGGCTCATAAAAATAATTCAAAGGAATTTAGGGAAAAGAATCCTGAAAAAATTGAAGCACAGCAATCGACAAGAAGAGCAATAAAAAAAGGTTTATTGATTAGGCCTAAAATTTGCTCGAAATGCCAAAAGAACTGCAAACCTCATGCGCATCACGAAGATTATTCAAAACACTTAGATATTATTTGGCTTTGCAATGATTGCCATTATAACCATCATCATGGAAATAAGTTTCGCGCTGAACGACTAAACGAGACGGCTTCCGAAAAGGAAGATGTGATAGTCTAAACACAAGAGGAAACCTTGTGAGGGGAGATCGAAGAATCGCCCCCGCCAATCTGATAAGTTTATCAAATTGGTCAGTAGCCGAGAGGTGAAAGTAATAGAAATGTAACAACGACCTCTGGGTGCAGAAACTCAGATCAACCGGAATATAAGGAGGTATTATATGTTGCCATATCAAGTTATTGACGGCGGTTCTTTTACCTCCACTGCTGCGCTGATGAAGCAGGTTGTTCTTAGTGATCAGCCTGACATGTTTGTGCTGGAAAACAGGACAGCTTGGGGCGATGATGCCGCAGAGACTTCCGTGCGGTCATGGTGGAAGAAGGGAATGGCAAGTGATGCATTTGCTTCTATGGACCAAGACAATGCGACGGGAGCTTTGACATCAGAAGCTGGGACAAGTGGGGGCTTTATCTTTATTGATACTGCTAATCCTCCTACTTTTGCAGCACTTGCTACAACAGCAATCACCGGGAGCGCGGGCACATTCGTTTGTACCATGGCGAGCACGGGATCTATTGCGGTGGGTGATTATGTTAGACTGTACGCAACAACTGGGGAGCTCCAGATCGCTGGATATTCTTTCCAAGTTACTGCTGTAACTGCTAACGTGAGCATCACGCTAGGTTACATGGCTTCGAGTGGTATAACCTTCGCTGCTGATGCAACCGCTGGGCAAGTCAAGAAGTACATACCAAGTTTGATGTACCCAAGACAGGCCTTCATTGCAAATATCACCCAGGCAGCGCAAGGCGTTGTTTATTTCACAGCAAAGAATGATTTCACACCTGGTGAAATTGTTTCTTTCCGCGTCACTAGTGACTACGGAATGCTTGAGATGGACAAGAAGCAAGCCCGCGTCCTTAGCGTGACCAACAGCTCCACGGTTTCTTCTATCACTCTTGATCTGGATACCACTGGTTACACGACCTTTGCATTCCCGACAAGTGCAGTAGCAGCCGCTGGTGTAAGCCCTGCGATGGCGGTGCCGTCGTCTTCGGGCGTTGTTCCGTTGAGTGGCAGTGCTTCGGTGCCTGCTATCCCAGAGGGGAACAATTTAAGTGATGCGTTTGACTCACGCAACAGGTACGTGATGCAATTGGGTACTAGTGTAGTGACTAGTTCCTCAGCTGTTTACGACTGGTACGCGATTAAGTACGATAGACACGTTCAGGAATAGCGTTGATTTAAACGCATACCTGATATATGATAACCCCTCCTTAAACAAGAGGGGTTATCATGAATACTTGTTCAAAGTGTGGAGTAGAGAAGAATCTAGATGGTTTTCTGGTCCGTAAGGACAGAAAATGTGGGATTCACAGAATATGCAAGGAATGCACGAATGAAAACAGAAGATCATACTATAATGCAAATATCACAAGGGTAAGGGATAGACAAAAGAAATACTACAAGGCAAATAGAAAAAAATATATACGGTCGGCAAAAGAGTGGTTTGACAAACGAGATCCGGAACAAAAAGAAGAAAGAAAAAAATATTTAAAAGCGTGGTATAAGAAAAATCGGGAAGCGCAAATAGAGAAAAGAAAAGAGCAGAAAGAAAGAATAAATTTATGGCAAAAGGAATACAACAAAAAACGCGATCAGAAAAAAGCTGATGCATACAAAATATATGTTGCGGCGGTAAGGAGGGGAGATTTGATTAGACCTAAGGCATGCAGTATTTGCGGTTCAGAAAAATATCCAATACAAGGACATCATATGGACTATTCTAATCCGCTTGAAGTAGTATGGGTTTGCACATTTTGCCACAGTGCGTTACACAAATCTTTAAAAGAAAGGAAAGAATAACATGCGAGTAATAGAGTTAAACAAGAAGGTCACGAACAAGAAGCCTAAGACTGAGGTCGAGGCTATGATCAAGACGATGAAGAAGGAAGACGAGAAACTTGTTAAGGGAACTTTTGAATTTGTTGAAGCCGAGGGTGGTTTTTTTGAGTTTAGCTATAGGGTCTATCCCGGCGACACGATACAGACCTATCAGTTGGTACACGGGGAGGTTTGCGAAATACCCATGGGCCTGGTAAAACACTTGAATGGGACTAGGAAAAAGATTAGGAGATACATGGACGTAGAGCAGCCGGCAACAGGGGCTGTAAAAACACCGAGAACCTTTGAAACGGCCTCTAGGGTGCGTTTCATACCACAGGATTACATCTAATGACCGTAGGATTACTAGGAGACATCATTGAGAGGATAAGAATCGTATCGGCAACGGGGCGTAGCAGCCAGTTGACGGATGAGAAGATCATCAAGTACATAAACGCGTACTACATCAATGATTTTCCTAGCGATCTGAGGATTCTCAAGTTAAAGGATATTTACACGTTCAACACGATCCAAGGTGTGGACGTGTACCCTTTTGACTTTGACAACTGGATGGGGGTGAGCGCACCGGCGTTCATCGCCAAGATCCAAGTACCATTGTTTCAGGATTGGAATTCTTTCTATGGACGCAATTTTAACGCCTCTACGAGCGAGATCTTTGACTATGGTGATGGTACGGTAGGCCCATACTCAGGATCGACTGTAGGGTCTCCGATGCGGCGCAGCGTGTATAATAACCCGATGGTGGTAACGCAGACAGCACCTACTGGTGTCTCGCCTGCTGGCTATCCACCGAATTTTGGCAATCCGAACATCACGAGGATTCAGAACATTTTGATATCGGCTAATACGGCGTCGAGCACGCTGCATGTGACGGATGATGGAGCGGGAAATCTGATAGGGAATTGCACTAGTGGGACTATAGACTATTTGACGGGAGTTATTACGAACCTTTCGTTTTCTGTCTCTGTACCTACGGATAATGAGATCCGCGTACAGTACATAAAGACCACATTCGGCAAGCCGACGGCGATCTTGTTTCAACACAATCAATTTGTCCTTTCAGCGGTACCAGATCAAGCGTACGCAGTGGAGATGGAGGCCTTTAGGCAGCCGTCCAAGGCGCTATTGGGAACGACAAGCACAACGGCCTTTAACGAGAGCGGAAGGCCGGAGGAATTTAGCTGGTGGGAGCTTATTGTCTATGGAGTATCCAAGAAGCTTTACCAGGAGCGGTTGGATATGGAAGGGGTGCAGATGATGCAGGTGTTCATCGAAGAGCAACTAAGCAACATCAGAAGTAAAACATATGGACAACTGGGATCAAGGCAGATTCCTACGATGTACCGTGACGCTTTAAACCAATTAAATTTCGAGGGATAATATGACATACGACCCAAGACCAGCTGCAAGCAATGACACTCTTGTATCGAGTAGGGATGCGATAAGAACTAATTTTAATCTTCTTCGAACGAATATCGAAGCCAATCACTTGTCGGTGAATGGTCTGGGCAAGCACAAGTTTATGCAAATGCCTGACCAGGGGTCGGATCCTGCAACTGCTGCAAATGAGGGAGCGTTATTCGTAAAACTTGGTACGGGTCCGGCCGAATCAAATCTATGGTACCGTTCCGATGATAGCGCGGGAACGGGTGGGCAGCTATACCAGCTTACACGTGTCGACGAAGCGGAGTATGCAAAATTTGGTACCAATACAATTTATCAGGCAGCAGCGGCAGGTGTACCAGAGCTTAAAGGCGGTTGGACGTTTTTGCCAGGTGGTGTAATTTACAATTACGGGACAATTGTAATTGCATTTCCAGGAAATCTAGCGGCGAGCAGAACGGTAATATTCCCAAAAGCTTATGCATCTGCTGCAGATGTATATGTTGTTATGAATAATGCCTCCAGTAACCCGAGTTCGATAACAGCCACTAATTTTGTTTGTGGAAGTTCAACAACTGGGGCTTCTATTAGCTGGTTTGCAGTAGGTAAATAATGTCGCTAAAACCGTTTCACATTTTAGGCTACGACAAAGGACTTGAGACCAACAAGAAGGCTTTTTTGCTAGGGGATTCTGCGTTTCCGGATCTTTACAACGCGTATGTTTGGCGTGGTCGGGTAAAGAAGAGGGAAGGGATTAAGCTGGTTGCCAGGCTGAGAAGGTACTTTACAGCGTTGGCGCTTGGAAATGCTGTAGCGGGTTCGTGGACGATAAATACCATTTTTTCAACGTTGACTGTTCCGTTATTCGTAGCACCTCAGTCATTGGAAACCACAGCAGAGATTGAGCCGGGCAGCGTACGGATTGTAATCGGGGCTGTTGTACTACAAGACCAAGGAGATGGTACGCTGACAAGTGTAACGCCTGGATGTAGTGGGGTGATAAATTATCTCACTTATGTGGTGACTATCACGCATACTGCAGGGGCGGTACCAGCCACGATAGATTTCGGCTATTTCCCCGGGCTGCCGTGCATGGGAAACACTACGCTGGAGAATTCAGCTATTAACGATGAAAGCGCGGTCATCTTTGATACGAAGTATGCCTATTCCTATGATGGCGACAACTTCAGCCAGTTTGGGACTTCACAGTGGACGGGATCAGATTCTAATTTCTTCTGGACGACTAATTACAGGGGTGCAACGGCCGATTTGAGGCTATTTTTCGCGACGAATTTCTATTTTACACCCGCCAGTCTGACCCTTTACGATCCCATTCGTTATTATGATGGTTCCACGTGGAACGATTTTGCACCGTTTGTTAACACTACAATTAAACTCATCCAGGCAAGGATTATTTTGCCGTATTATGGGCGGTTGCTGGCCCTAAATACATATGAAGGTACGGCACCAGATACCGGAGCGCAATATTTCAACAGATGTCGATTTTCACAGATTGGAGACCCGACGAATCAGACCAACGACCCTTTATTGGGAAGCTGGCTAGAAAATGTTTTCGGCAAGGGAGGATTTATTGATGCGCCTACCGCCGAAGTTATAACCTCAGCCAGGTTTTTCAAAAATACTTTAATCGTGACATTTGAAAGATCCACATGGGAATTGATTTATGTTGGTGAGTATGGGATGCCGTTCAAATGGGAAAGGATCTCTTCGGACTTTGGTTCTGAATCAACCTTCTCAACAGTTTTATTCGATGATGGCGTTCTTGCGATAGGTGACAAGGCCATTGTTGCAAGCAGCGGATCTAGTGTGTCGCGTATTGACGTTGAAATACCCGATGCGGTCTTTTCCTTTAACAACAGGGATGGGGGAAAAGAACGCATACAAGTAGCTAGGGACTTTAAAAAGCAGGTTGTTTTCTGGTCTTTCCCAAGCGCAGGAGAATCCAGTAAATATCCCAATAGGGTTCTTGTATACGACTACGACAAAGATACGTGGGCGCTTTTCCGAGATAATGTAACAGCATTTGGTATTTTGCAAACCCCGGAAGGGGATAGTTGGGATAGTTCTATACAATGGGATTCGGCAACATCATGGGACGAGATTTATCCGGAGCAATATCCTGCGATTATCTCTGGTAACCAGCAAGGGTTTATTCATTGGTATCAAACGCCTATGGATGCGGAGGTAAGCGCTGATTCTACAGTGCCTTTTATTGAAAATGAATCTTTATCGATTAGAGCTATCACCAGGAGCGCCACGAGCCCATTGCAGATACAGGTGATCAATCACAATTTAAAACACGACGAGATCATTTTCATCACAGGAATGCTATTTGTGGATTCTGCGACGCAATTGCCGATAACTACTGATCTGAATGATAAGTTTTATATTGTTACCCCAAATACGAACGATCTTTTAGATCTATATGTCTTTGACTTTGAGACCAACCATTATAAGTCGACTGAAGGGGACACAATAAACTTTACACCGGCAACAGGAACAGGAACCTATATCGGTGGTGGCCTGGTAACGTTGCTGCCGAAAATGGAAATCAGGACGAAGGATTTTAACCCATTCCAGGGCCAAGGTAAGGAGTTCGCGGTTTCTTACATAGATATGATGGTGGATGCTACACCAAGATCGGCGGTGACAGCAAGTTTATTTGTAAATTCCGTGCGTGGACAAACCGAGAACGTGGTTATAGTCAATGATCGTAGTGAAAACTCGCTGAATGCATACGGGCGAATCAGCGCGATGACAAATGCGACGGTGTGCCTTGTAACGAGCAAAAATCACGGTTTGTTGACTGGGGCGCAAATCAATATACAGAACGTTGTAGGTATGGTAGGGGTGCCTCCCATCGAAGCTAATATACGTACGGTAACTTTTGTAGATACAGATCACTTTAGGATAGATTTAGATACGTCGGCTTATACGGCTTACGTGTCTGGTGGTAGCTGGGAGCAGACCGATTCTAATCTTTATGTTGCAGGATCAAATTATGCGTGGCACAGGTTCTACAGCCCTGGGCATGGGCAATATTTAGCAGTGGATATTTCGTACTCTGATGCGCTGATGAACGACCCGGACACACACAAGCAGGCATTTGAGATGAATGCCATGACTGTTTGGGGGAGAGCCGGAGGTAAGAACATATGAGTTTCAGCAGCAACCAATCAGGAGAAGTCAATCAATTACCGGAGACGATAGACTTACCGGAAGTTGACAAGGGTTCAGAGTTTAAGGATATTCTTCAGCGTGAGATTAAAAAGGTGCTGACGACGGTCAACACAAAGATCGGGGGGTTATATAATCCTGAGGAAAAGAGTTCTTTCAAGCAGTTTTTCACCAGGAGCAACCCGCAGACACAGAGAAACGTATATAGGAAGACTTTTGATTTGGTGGATCTAAACGGGGGGTCCATTGCTGCTGGGACTGCATTAAATTGGGCACATGGGATAACAGGATTGACAGAACTAACGGAAATGAGTGGATCGGCGCTGACAAGTGGTGGGGAATATATCCCGTTGCCGTTCTCAAGTCCTACATTAAACAGAAATATAGAAATTAGATTGAGTTCAACGAATGTTTATATTACAACAGGTGCAGGGATAGGGCCATTAGACAAATGCCTTGTAACCGCAGAGTACACGAAAAATTAAGGTGATGCCATGAGATTTAATTTAGGGGGAGCAGCTTCAGGAGCAGCAGGTGGAAGTGCAGCAGGACCATGGGGAGCATTGGCCGGTGGTGTGCTTGGCGGGTTTTTGGGAGGAAAGGGCACCAAAGACAAGATGAAACAGTTGCCTACGATGACCCCCGAACAGCAAAAGATGCTTCAAGGGCTTATCCAGCAATTGGGGCCACAGGGGGGATTAGGGCAAGGCAATAAAGAATCTATCGATCTTTACCGGCAATTGCTTGATCCCTCTTCTGAGGCGGTAAGTCAATTTACACAGCCCTATATGAATGAATTCAATCAGCAGACGATACCGGGCCTTGCAGAACGATTTGCAGGTGCTGGAGCAATGGGCGGGGGCTTGTCTTCTTCTGGTTTTGGGCAGTCTTTAGGGGCCGCAGGAGGCAACTTGCAAGCTACCCTGGCACAACTTAAGGCACAACTAGGAATGCAGGCTGGGCAGGGCCTAATGGGTCAATATTCAGGGATGATGGGCCAGGCACTTGGTGCACAGCCGTTCCAATATAGCTACCAACCCGGTGGGATGGGAGCTGGTCAAGCAGCTTTCGGCGGTTGGATGAATAAAGGAATGCCTGGAATGAGCAATTTGATGAACCAGGCCGGCGATGCCTGGGGCGATTATGGACCAATAATGGGTGGAGGGTGGTAATGGTACAGGTGACGATACTTCCGCAATCGACTAAGGCGAGAACGGCGGAATACATGGGGCAGGCATTTGGTAGCGGGATAGGACAGCATCTGGCCAACCAGGACAGACTAAAGCAGCAGGGGCAGCTTGCAAAGATGCTCTTTGGAGAACAGTCGGACCAATTTTCCCAGTTGCCGGCAGAGCAGCAGTTAAAGGCATACGAATTACAGCAGACAAGGGCGAGTTCAAGAACTAAAGCTGAAATGGAAAATCAAAAGGCTTTAAATGCACGGAGAGAATCCGAACTTTTAGCAAAGCATCAAAGTGGTCAAGAGCTTACCCAAGAAGAAAGGGCCGAACTCTCTCCGACCAGTCTTCGAACGTTGATAAATCTAGAAAAGCCTACATTCGAACCAACAGAAGCAAAGTTAGAGGCCGAACGAGTAAGTAATCTAGCCACAGAGATAGAAAAGGACTATGATTCTGCTAATATGGAGGATATGCGTTTAGGAAGACAGGAGCAGTTGGCAGAAAAGGGTACTTTGCCAACCCCAATGATGGTAAAAACGTTGGACTCTTTTGGTATACCATTGGCTGTTTTGTCAAATCCAGATGCTGAAGAATATGCCAAAGTCGAAGCCGACTATGTAAGAGATGTTTCTAAAGTTTTCCCAGGACAAATTAGAGTGTATGAAATCCAGGCATACATGAAAACGATCCCTAGTTTGGTAAACTCAGATGCGGGAAAAAAGATTATCATAAAAAATCGTAGGTTATTAAATGAAGCAAAAAAATTACGCTACGATGCAATGAAAGATATCATAAAAGAAAATGGTGGAACGAAGCCAAGAAATATGGGACAAATGCTTAATGATCGAATAAAGCACCGCATGAACGCCATCGGAGAAGAACTTAGAGATGGAATGTCAAAGGAAGCTGATAAATTTCAAACTAAAATCAAAATGATTGCGCCAGATGGAAGATCGGTGAGTATACCTGCAAATGAACTGGAATCGGCTATAAAAGCTGGAGCAAGATTTCCATGAGCTTTGATTTCTCCAAATATTACGATGATGAGCCCGGGAAGCAACAGGAGCAAGGCCCTGAGGAACAGCCACAAATTAGCGAACCTCCTGGAATACAAAAACCACCTGTTCCTTTTGATTTCTCAAAGTATCATGACAAGAAGGAGCCTACGGTATTAGAGGAAACAGGAAGACATGTTGTTAGGACGGGAGCAAGAATAGCTGAGTCGGTTGCGGGTACAGGAGGAAATTTGGTTGGATTTGCCAAATATTTAACCAAAGCGCTTCCAAAATTGCCAGAAGCGCTTGAAAGTGGTGTTGGTGGGGGAAGTCCAATTCAAAAGTATGGAAGAAAGGCCTTAGAAAAACTTCCGTCTTCAGATGACTTAAAGAAATTATCGAGCGAATTTACATCCGGATTTACTGATCCACAATCAGCACAAGAAGAGTTTGGTGATGAAGTGGCTGGATTATTTGGCGACCTTGCTGTGGGAGCAGAAAACCCTAAAACCTTTTACAATTTACTAAACACGATAGGAAAAAATGTCTTCAAGGCAGCAGCGGCAAAAGGAACGGGAAAAGTTGCAGAATTATATGGAGCGTCTCCAAAAGCAAAAGCAGTTACTGAAATTGGGACATTATTTTTGATGGGACAACTGGGAAAAAGGGCGCCTGATGCATACGTGAAGGAACAATATGAGCAAGTAAAGAAGAAAATCCCTCAACAGACAATGGTTAATACCACTGGTTTGGCAAATGACCTTGGGAATATCGAACAAGAATTCTCTAAAGGATTAACGACAGGCACAAAAACAGAAGTTCTTAAACCTCTTTCCGAGTTAAAAGCAAAAGCATCGGGTGGAGCTATGCCAGCAGAGGAGTTGTTTCAATCTTATAGAGATATCAACGAGCACATGAACGCAAAAAATCTTTTTGACACCTTCTCTAAATCAGATAGAGACCTTCTCAAATATCGTTATGGGATTTTGAAAGATGAGTTAAAAAAACCAATACTTAGCTTGAAATCGCAGTATCCTGAAGCCATCGATCAGTGGTTGAATGCCAATGAAGCAAAATCAATATTGATGCAAAGTGAAGGGATAAAAAATTTCCTAAAATCACACGCGAAGTCGCTTCCTGGCCATCTTGCAACAGGTATGGCGATAAAATTCTTTTTAGGAACTTCAGGTATGACCGCAGTAGGAGCAGGAACAACATCTTATTTCGCAGGAAGAATTCTTAAGAGAATGGCAAAATCACCCACATTGAGACAGCATTATTTAAATGTTATAAAAGAGTCCTCAAAGGAAAATTGGCCTGCCGTCCTGTCAAACCTAAATCGTATGGAAAAGGAGCTAAAAAGTTCGGGGTTAGAAGAACCTAAGGACTAGTTTCATACAAATTTAAGTAAATTCCATATATCACAAGTGCTGCAAAACCAATAATAATCATCTCATTCCTCCGTGTCTGTTTTAATTTCTATTATTCCTGTAGCTTCCAGGCGGTCGATTTCCGACTTGTGTATGCGCCATGTACTACGCTTTCCTGGGCCTACCCGGAAGGCTCTTATGTTGCCTTTTGCAATTGAGTTTAGGATGGTGCGATAGCATACATCAAATTTAAATGCCAACTGTTGAACAGTGATGTAATCCGATTCCATGCGCCACCTGTTCCTTTAATAACCTCAATATACCACGCATTACATTTGATTGCAACACAAAAATATATTTGTCACAAATCTTTGACAAATATCAGTTAAAAATTTAATGTAGAGAAAAACCCTAACCAGGACTATCTTATGGCACTCTTTAAATCAAACAATCCCCATCTTCAGCAAGTTGTAGGCCGAAATGCGCCCTACGTAAGCGTCGTCCCTGCTCCGATCGTCGCAAATCGTGCACCGGCCTCTTCAGATACTGAATATTCAAAAGGCCAAATGTGGCTTGATGAAAGCGCATCGCCTGCTGCTTTGTACACCCATATTGGAAATGGAACCTGGGATCAGGGCGGAAATGCTCTTGCAACGACTACAACTGCTGGTATTGTCAAAATCAAAACCGACGTAACACTGGCCGGAGCTGACGACACCACGGTACCAACTTCTTTGGCCACCAAGACCTATGCCGACAACCTTGCTATCGCCGGAGCGCCTGCATGGAGCGAAGCAGTTTCAGGAATTGGGCAGCTCAGCACCAATGCGGAAGCATTAACAGGGACTAACGACACCACGGCGATGACTCCCCTTAAAGTGGCTGCAGTTCTTGCTACACCCCCAGCCATTGGATCTGGGACACCTGCGGCTGGATCATTTACAACTTTGGCCGCCAGTGGCCTTGCAAGCCTGTCTGCTAGTGCAACGATCACCACTGGTGCTACTGCCCTTAACCTTGCTTCTGACGCGTCTACAGGAGCTGTTAACATCGGAACTGGTGCCGGTGCTAGAACGATTACCATCGGTAACGTCACCGGAGCTACTGCTGTTGCTGTCAATACTGGTACCGGCCACTTTACGGTTTCGACAACAGGGTCAGGGGACATTATCCTAAATTCTGATGATACGATGCTGTTAGATGCCGACGGGGTACTTGAATTGAACTCATCGGCCGGAGTTATCGGAATCGGAAATGACGCAGATGCGAACAATATCAATATAGGTACTGGATCTGCAGCCAGAACGATTACCGTAGGAAATAGCACAGGTGCTACCTCGGTAGTGTTAGACTGTGGTACAGGCGCACTAAACATAGGTACAAATGCGATTGCCCACTCAGTAACCATCGGTCT
>Ga0181352_1000199_pt1 | contig 27875 bp, 40 predicted proteins | sample Fa13VDMLBSN_FD_130103 | JGI IMG/M metagenome (GOLD analysis project Ga0181352, IMG submission 130103) | Freshwater viral communities from Lake Michigan, USA - Fa13.VD.MLB.S.N | ecosystem: Environmental > Aquatic > Freshwater > Lake | place: USA: Michigan | collected 2013-09-23 | reverse complement strand
TTGACCGGGAACCAGTCGGGCAGTTTGTAGTGCAGCTTGTCGTCACCATCGGGGAACAGGATGCCGAAGTCCTCGACCAGCATGGTCGGCATGTGTCGCTCGATGCAAGGGATGTCAAGTTCCTGAGCCACCTCGTGGACGATGGTGGTCTTACCACCACCGGGGCTACCCTCGATGCACAGGGTACGCTGGACGGGGAACAGGGACTTGATGGTTTCTTTCAGCAGAGTGGCTCGCATTTTATTTTCCTCTCGGATTTGGGTTGATGGTCAGGGCCATGGGATACAACGAAGATGGGTGGGGTTGCCCCCGTGTTGAGTTCGTCTCTGGATCGTTTCGCTTCCTCCTTGGTTTCAAAGTACAGGATGTTGCCCTGTGAGTTACGGACTGGGGCACCGCGCTTGCCATACCTCAGCATGAACAGTCGCAGTGGGTTATCGGATGAAAAGGCATTGGTGCGCATGGCGTTCCCCCTTGGCGTCAACGTAGGTTTCACCGCAGCCAACCATCCATTCGAGCAGGAACGCAGCCATCAGCAGGCCAAGGGCCAGTGCCAGCAGCATCTTGCCCACCCACTTGACAGCACGTTTCCACAAGGGATCGTTGATGGATATGCCCATTGGCTTGATAGGTGTCGGTTTTCTCATGTCGTCCTCTTTGGGGTTGGTTTTGTAACCTTTGGCGATCATGGTTTCTCCTTACATTGCATGGGCACTGAGCCATGCTGGGTTGGATACAGGCTCATCCTTGTGGACAAACCACAGTTGACTGACAGGGGCAGACCGAGTGAACGACTCCCCCTTGAAGATGCGCCAAGCGAGATACCCACGGCGCTGGCACTCTGCTGCTGCTGTCTCCCCCATCCACTGCTTGGAACAGCGACCATCGAGGATGACGACAGAGCGATCCCCACAGGCTTCGATGGTGTCACCTGTGATAACTCCACGTTGGTAAAACTGGACGTAGATCATGCTGCACCCCCTGTCAGGATGCGTTCTTTGGCAATGGCGCTGTAACCCCCACGGGCCAGTCGTTTCATCCACTCGGTGGACAACAGCACAGTGGGGCAGTGGGGATGGGTCTGTGTCCTGTGCTTGCTGGTGGTCACAGAGTGTCTGTCCTCGTTCTCAAACCAGATGCCGTCAGCATGGACGAACAACGGCCAGTGATCCCCATAGCTGTAAACGGCATACCACATCCCCGGCCCATTGGTGCCGTCATCGTTGTTGACGGTATGGTGCTGGGCAAAGATGTTGTTCCCTTGGAAGGGATGCTGCTTCTGCACGAACTGTCGGGCATCTCTGTTGGCAATTTTCATAGCATAAGCTCCAATGTAAAGCGGGGAGTGAGTCGGCACTCCCCAAACCGTTATCAGGAATGGAACCCGTAGTGTTCACCGTGCCATACAGCACCGATGACATAGCCACGTTCACCATCCTCCTTGAAATAAACTGCCACAAGGTCATCCCCACCATCCCTGAAGATGCGGACAGTGGGATAGGACATGTTCCACGATGACAGATAGCCAATGGCTTGCCACAGCTTGACACCGTAAGAGCCGATGGATTCAGCGATCTGGATTATGTCGTTCTCGGACAGGTTGAGTTCAACTTGACGAGTCATGGTGTGCTCCTCAAGCCAGCTTTTGAACAGTGACCTTGACAGGACCCGGCGCCTTGCGTTCTGGCAACAGAGCGATGTAAGGCTTGCCCCAACGGTCTGCCATGAGGAGTGGTGTATCACCGCCTTGTTCTGGCTTGAACACTCGAACTTCCATCTTGTGTTTCTTGCCGAGTTGAGTCATGGTCTTGTAAAGCTCTGCCACGTTCTCATGGCTGAACTTGCCCTCTACATCAGGCTTTACAACCAGTTGGTTGTTGGAATTGCTGAACACAGAAACTTGACCTTGGTAAATCTTTGCCATGATAGGCTCCTTACAAGGTTGGTAAAACGCTGATCAAAGCCCAGCGCCGAGGCCCTGCCAGTCTCGCCGCGCCGCCGCCGAACGTCAAGTGGCGGACTGTTTTCCAAGAACATGTGTCATGTTAAGTCACTTAAAGCGGCCTTGGCGCGGGGAAGTCTGTCAACAATCTAACTTGACACTGCAACAATCTACGTTTTTGAGGCGGAATAGATCGCTGTTAGATCGTGCAAGTCGTTGATTTATAAGGATATTGCACTGCACAATATAAATAATCTACGTTTTTGAAGATAATGTTGTGGAAAAATTAGAGAGTGTGGAGCTTTTCACATTATGAAACGCCGAGTTCGTTCTTTGTGAAAGGGTATACACAAAAAACATGGATTATCTATATCAAGTAGATTGTTTACAGGAACAATGCTCGTGGCTCTCCTCTCGTAAGTGGTTGATTTCATTGGACTTCCCCGCTTACTTGACACTTTACATGTGTAAGGTTTACCGAGGCAGATTCTGAAAATTGCGTCTAGTTATTTTTAGATTGTTGCAGTGTAAAGTTAGATTGTGCAGTGCAGCATAGGAACTATACATGTAAATTGTAATGTTATAGCGAAGTGTAAAGTGCTCAGTCCCCCCGCTGTAAAGTCGTTGAGTACCGCGAGGCTGGTGCTATAAACCCCCGACGTATGGTGTACAAAGTACACAAAAGAACGAGAGCTATGCCCCCGCCTGTCAAGTAGCACAGACTTTACACGCAAAAGAAAAGCCCGCTCACCTTGCGGTGGCGGGCTGTGGTTAGAAGCTCATCACAACGACGAGCAGGAAGTACAGGATCGGCGCGGCGATCACTGCGCCGAGCAGGGCTTTGGTGTCATCACTCATGGTGTTCTCCAAAAATGCAGGGCCTTGCGGCCCTGCGGGGGTTATCGCTGCCATCTCCAGCGTAACTCACTCCATGTAGAGATGTCTGTCCCTACACGTGCTTGGATGAGATACGTTAGGCGTGTCCAGCGGCTGATGAAAGCTGCGGCTCTGTGGGCTTTTGACCCGCTGTCGATCAGGATCATGTTGCTCTCCGAAGGGAAACCCAGCCCGGAGAGATCCGGGCTGGGGTGCTGCACACTAGCTGTTAGGCCAGCTTGGTTACTGAGCTACGCTTCGCAGCGCCGTCACCACGCTTGGGGAGCAGTGCGATGTAGGGGTTACCGAATCGGTTTGCCAACATCACTGCTTCGGTGCCACCGTCAGCGATAAACAAGGCGTACTTGTTGATCGGAGCCTTGAGCCTCCTGGAAAGCTCGGTCATCTTGGTGTGGCATTCGCCAGCGTTGCCAACCGAGAACTTACCCTCAGCGTCTTTCTTCAGAGCGATTTCACCCTTGGTGTTCTTGACGATGGACACCGAACCCTCAAAAGTCTTTGCAGACATAGCTATCTCCTAAGTGATGACCCTCATCCGGTAGCGGAATGCGACCTTCAAACGAAGGCCATCAGGCAAGGGGACAGCTACGTATTGTTAAAGAGCTTTGAATCTTTGCAGTGCGATCACTGCATCGACAAATTCAGACTCGCCGATGTCGCCGAAAACGTCAAGTTACCGGGGTGTCGCTGGGGGAGAGCAGCCCTACTGCCAGTAGGGTTATTGCTGGGCGCTGGGGCTTGGCGAGGCAGCGAGAGGGGCTTGGCAAGGCAGCGAGAGGGGCTTGGCAAGGCAGCGAGAGGGGCTGGGGGAGGGGGGTACATGGACTGGCGATTGCTGGCCCCCCCTATTTGTAGTAAACCTCACACTACACAACCCAAAAAATAGAACGTGTAAAGTTAGCTCGATCCGATAAACCCCCAAACTTCTGAATAACCGCGCCTCTTGACACCCAAGTAATCCCACGTGCTATATTCGCCAGCATGGACAACCTGCCCCTGCATCACACCAAGTGGAATGACCGGCTGGCCTTCGATGTGGCACTGACCCTCGAAGGCAGTGGAGAGACGCTCCAAGAAATCATGGGGCGGCACAACATCACGCCCAACGACATACTCGCCTACAACGCAGACCCCATCTTCTTGAAGAAGGTCGAGCACTACCGTGGTGAGGTACGCGAGAAGGGCCTGACGTTCAAACTCAAAGCTCGCGCACAGGCTGAAGAACTCCTGACAACTTCGTGGTTGTTGATCCACGACCCAGCGGTTTCACCGGCAGTGAAGGCCGACCTCATCAAGTCCACAGTGAAGTGGGCGGGTCTGGAGCCGAAGACCGAAGTCACCAACGAAAGTGGCGGTGGTGTGAAGATCACCATCAACCTCGGCCCAGACCCCCGCGACGCACGCACCATTGAAGCAACTACCGTGGACGTACAAGATGCAACTGCCATCGAACATTGAAGACCTGTTTACCCAGAACTTCAACGGCTTTCGCTCAGTGAGGGTGCGCACCGCCACCGAGGCCGTGGTCGTGGAGAACGAACTCAACCGCCAGAGTAAGTCGTTCCAGACCAAGATCACACGCAGCAAGAAGCACGGGCGCGAGTTCGTGATCTTGCTGGTCAGCACAGAGGCCGAGGCAGTCGATGCCGCTTGACATCAACTACACCCCACCGCCCACGGGCAAGAAGTTCATGGCGTCCAACGCCAAGATGCGCGTGCTCATGGGGCCAGTGGGTTCGGGCAAGTCCGTGACCTGCTCCTTCGAGGTGGTGCGCCGCGCCTCCATGCAGCAGCCCAACGAGCAGGGTGTGCGCAAGACGCGCTGCGCCATCGTCCGTGAAACTGTACGCCAGTTGCAGGACACCACCATCAAGACCTTCCTCGACTGGTTCCCACCGGGCCAGTGCGGGGAGTACATGCGCACCACCAAGACGTACTTTTTCAAGGTGGGTGAGGTCGAGTGCGAGATCATGTTCCGGGCACTGGATGATGCCGATGACGTGGCGAACCTGAACTCGCTGGAGTTGTCCTTCGCGTGGTTCAATGAGTGCCGCGACATCCACCCTGACATCGTGGACGCCATGTCCAAACGTATTGGACGGTTCCCGTCAGCCAAGGACGGCGGGCCGACGTGGCACGGCATGTGGGCCGATACCAACCCGCCGACGATGGACACGTGGTGGTACTACCAGATGGAGGGCCTCGATCCTAAAGATGGCGTCTCCCCCAACAACAACGGCTGGGCAGTCTACAAGCAGCCCTCGGGCCGCAGCGCCTACGCCGAGAACGTGGAGAACCTGCCCGATGGCTACTACGACACACAAGGCCGCTCTGAGGAGTACATCCGGGTCTACATCGACGGGGAGTACGGGCTGTCGTCAGCCGGTATGCCTGTCTACAAGTACTTCCGGCCTGATTACCACATGGCAAAGGATCGCCTTCGTGCAATCGTCAACGGCGTGCGGCCCATCGTCATCGGCATGGACTTAGGGTTAACCCCAGCAGCCGTGCTCGGGCAGCAAGACCCACGTGGCCGTGCCCTCGTCCTTGACGAGTGTGTCAGCTTCGACATGGGGGTGCAGCGGTTTGTGCGCACCATGCTCAAGCCCATGCTGTACGAACGCTTCCCCGGCGCTCCGGTGCTCGTCGTTGTTGACCCAGCGGGTACGCAGCGGGCGCAGACCGACGAACGCTCGGCGGTGGACATCATCAAAGCCGAGGGGATGAAAGTCATCCCGGCCAAGACCAACGCCGTCGCGGCCCGCATCAACGCAGTGGACGAGTACCTCATGCGGCAGGTGGACGGCGACCCGGCGTTCCTTGTCGATCCGCGCTGCACGCAACTCAAAGCAGCCATGATGGGCGGCTACCGCTTCAAGCCCAAGGGTGATGGCGACATCGACAAGAACAAACATTCGCACGTGGCCGAAGCCTTGCAGTACCTCATGCTGCACATTGGCAACGCCAGTGAAGGCCATGCGCTCCAGCGGCGGCGCGAGGTCAAAAGGACTTCAGCACTGGGCTGGACGTGATATGATTGCAGCACTGCTCCGCAGTTGTCACCTCCCCCCTCCAAGGGTTCCCCCCGGCTGTGCAAACACCGGGGGTTTCTTTTTATTTGACCACGTGTATACTTCGTGGTAGAACCCCGTCAAACAGGTAGGAGCGACCATGCAATGCAGCCAAGCGAAACCGTTCACCATGACATCCACCAACGCGAAGATGGGTGGCGCGGCCATCAAGTCTTACGAGAAAGGTGGCATGGTAACGAAGCCCAAAGAGAAGGGCATCTACACCGCTGAGATGGGTCAGCCACCGCAAGACATCGACGGTGGATCGGCTCCTCGCAAACCCGCACCTGCACCCAAAAAGAAGTAACGCAATGGCCGGACTGACATTCCTGCGGGTCGTATCAAACTCTGAACTTGCTCGGCAAGAGCAAGAAGTTTCAGACCGCGCTCTTGCAGAGCGTCAGAATCAACCCGTCATCCTTGGCTTGGCCGGGTATCTGCGGCAATGTTGGGATGTTGCTCAGATGGCGAAGAAGCCCATCGAGTACATCATGCTGCGTGCGCTTAGGCAGCGTAACGGCCAGTACGACGCAGACAAGCTGCAACAGATTCGAGGACAGGGCGGCTCCGAGATTTACATGATGATCACCGAAGTCAAGTGCCGCGCTGCGGAGTCTTGGCTGCGGGACATCCTGCTCGACAACGGCTCACCCCCGTGGGACTTGCAGGCCACGCCCATCCCCGATCTCAGTCCCTCGCAGACCAAGGACGTGCAGTCGATCTTCGCCGAGCGTGTGCTCAAGATGGTCGAGGAGTACGGCAAGGCTCCCAACCGCGAGGAGATGTCTGAAATCCGCGAGATGGTCAGCCAAGACTACCGCTTTGCCATCCTGCAACAAGCGCAGATTCGCGCTGACAGGATGAAGACCAAGATTCAAGATCAGTTCGCCCAAGGCGGCTGGGAGTCTTCGTTCAACGACTTCATCACCGACCTCGTGACGTTCCCTGCGGCCTTCATCAAAGGGCCGGTCGTTCGTCGCCAGCGTGCGCTGGGGTGGAAGACCAACGCGCAGGGCCAGACCGTGGTCGAACCCATTGAGCGTCTTGGCCCGGAGTACGAGCGGGTCGACCCGTTCTACATCTACCCCGAGCCGGGGGTCAGCACTATCAACGAGGGCTACCTGTTCGAGTACCACCCCCTGAGCCGGATGCAACTATCCGACCTCATTGGGGTTCCGGGCTACGATGAGGACGCTATCCGCAAAGTGCTGGAGATTGGCAACGGCCAGTCATGGATCAATGAGGACGTAGAGCTTCAGAAGAACGAGGAGGAGCGCAAGTACTACTCGTACATGAAGCCCACCACCGAGTTCGATGCGCTAGAGTTCTGGGGTAAGGTCAGCGGTAAGATGCTGCGCGAGTGGGGCATGTCCGATGAGGAAGTGCCTGACGAAGCCCGCGAGTACGATGCCAATGTCTGGATGGTGGGCAACTACGTCATCAAGGCGGTGCTCAACTACGACCCGCTGGGTGAGAAGCCCTACGCCAAGACCTCGTTCATCAAGTGCCCCGGCGCGTTCTGGGGCAAGGGCATCCCCGAGATCATCGAGGACTTGCAGGGCGTGTGCAACGCCGCTGCCCGCGCTCTGGTGAACAACATGGGCATCTCCTCCGGGCCGCAGGTGGAAGTCAACGTCGAGCGCCTGCCGCCCAACGAGGACATCACCAATCTGACGCCTTGGAAAATCTGGCAGACGATCAACGACCCGGTGGGGTCGAGCGCACCGGCCATCCGGTTCACGCAGCCTGACTCGCGGGCCACTGAACTCATGGCGGTGTACGAGAAGTTCAGCCGTCTGGCTGATGATCACTCGGGTATTCCGGCCTACGTCTATGGCGATCTGAACGTGCAGGGCGCGGGTCGCACCTCGTCTGGCCTGTCCATGCTCATGGGCGCGGCAGGCAAGGGTATTCGCCAAGTCGTGATGCACATCGACACCGACGTTGTGAAGCCCATCGTGCTGCGCCAGTTTGTCTACAACATGCGCTACGACGAGGACGAGTCCATCAAGGGTGATGTTGAGGTGGTAGCCAAGGGCGCGATCAATCTCGCGGTCAAGGAAACCGTCAACATCCGCCGCATCGAGTTTCTCAACGCAACCGCCAATCCCATTGATCTTGAAATCATGGGCAAGGAGGGACGCGCCACCATCCTTCGGGAGGTGGCAAAAGGGTTGCAAATGTCCACGGAAGACGTTGTGCCATCTCGGGAGAAGGAAGGGTACACGGGTCGCATCACCGCACGCGCTGCGATGGCCGCTGCACAGCAGCAGGCGCAGCAGCCGCAAGGTGGTACCCCGCAGCTACCTGACGGTTCGCCCAAAGGTGGGATGGAGTCTAACGTGGTTCAGAACCGTGTGAGTGGGATGGCGGCATGATCAAGCCCGAGCCACAGATCATCAAAGGACTGGCGATGGCCGTCCGGCAACACTCAGAAGTTCTGGCGTGGATGGAAGGTGTGCTCCAGCATGAGATGAAGCGTCTTCCTTACGCGGTTGACAATCCGGCAGTGTTTCAGGGGCGCTGCCAGATGATGGTCGAACTCATTGAGTTCGCACAACAGTCCCCTGCTGTAGCGGCAAAGTTATGATGTAACTCGCCGACTTTAATCACGCACACCGATAGGAGCGTTCAACATGGCACTTCCAGAGCAAATTCGCAAACAGACCGAGGCAGTTCAAGAGTTGTACAAGCAACTCAACACGGACGACAACACAGGCACGGGCAACGCCCCTGCCGATGGCACCGTTACGCCCGTTGAGAACACTGGCAACCAGAACCAAGCCGACGAGAATCCTACCCCGAATAATGCCGCTCCGGCACCCACAAACGAGCAAAGACCGGGTGCCGACAATGTGCCGGAGGAAACCGTCGTCCAGAAGTACAAAACACTTCAGGGCATGTACAACGCCGAAGTTCCCCGCCTGCACCAGCAGAACCGGGAGATGCAGCAGCGCGTCCAGCAGATGGAGCAGTTGCTTGCCTCGATGACCGCCGTGCAACCTTCCTCTGCGCCCGCAGCGGCAGAGAAGCTCGTGACTGAGCAGGATGTTGCAGATTACGGTGAGTCGTTGGATGTGATGCGCAAAGTGACCCGCGAAGAACTCGGGGCTGTCGCTCAACGTATTGCCGCCATCGAAGCAGCATTGCGTCAGATGCAGACGCAGGTTGTGCCACAGGTGCAAGCCGTGGCGCATCGTCAGCAACTGACTGCCGAACAGCAGTTCTGGGCTGACCTGTCTGCTGCTGTCCCGAACTTCCGACAGATCAACGACCACCCGGACTTCCAGTCATGGTTGTTGTCTGTTGATTCGCTGACTGGCGTCACTCGGCAGACGTACCTTGACGATGCACAGCGTGCGCTTGACGCATCGCGTGTTGCCAGTTTCTTCCGTACTTGGTTAGAGTCCACTGGACAAGCCGCCGTTGCTCAATCCACTGGGAACTCTCCCGCTTCAGAGTTGGAAAAACAGGTTTCCCCCGGTCGCTCACGCAGCACCGGAACCCCTGCAACCACCAACCAAGGCAAGACCTACAGCCCTGCTGACATCCAGAAATTTTTCAACGATGTCCGTTCTGGGAAGTACAAAGGCCGAGAGCAGGATCGTTCCCGAATCGAACGCGATATTTTCGCTGCCCAGCGAGAAAATCGCATTACCGCAAATGCCTGATTAAAGGAGTTACATCATGTCTTATCCCGTTTCCCCCGGTCGTCCCAATTACAGCGGCAACTTCATCCCCGAAATCTGGTCGGGCAAACTGATCGAGAACTTCTACGACGCCACCGTGCTCGCAGCGATCTCGAACACCGACTACGAAGGTGAAATCCGCCAGTACGGCGACACCGTGAACATCCGCACTACGCCGGAAATCACCATCCGTGACTACGTGAAGGGCCAAACCCTGACCGTGGAAAATCCTGACAAGCCAAAAATCCAGTTGGTCATTGACAAGGGCGAGTACTTTGCCTGCGTCGAAGACGACGTGGACAAGGTTCAGTCGGACATCAACCTGATGAACACTTGGACAAAAGACGCTTCCGAGCGTATGAAGATCAAGATCGACCAGCGCGTGTTGACCGACATCCTGCCCGGTATCGCCGCTACCAACAAGGGTGCTACTGCTGGTGAGCAGTCTGCTTCGTTCAACCTCGGCACGACCGGCGCTCCGCTGACCGTGACCAAGGACGGCGCTTCCAGCACCACCTCCATCGTTGACCTGTTGGTTGATATGGGCACCGTGTTGGACGAAGCCAACGCCCCCGAAGGCGACCGCTTCGTGGTTATTCCTGCCAAGATGGCTGGCTTGATCAAGAAGTCCGAACTGAAGGACGCTTCGCTGACTGGCGACAGCATGTCCATCGTTCGCAACGGTCGTCTGGGTATGGTTGATCGCTTCACCATCTACGTCAGCCACAACCTTGCCGTGTCCTCTGGCAAGTACAACATCATCGCCGGTCACAAGATGGGCTTCACGTTTGCATCGCAGATGACAAACATGGAAACCATCCGTTCCGAGTCCACCTTCGGTAACATTGTCCGTGGCCTTCAGGTCTACGGTTACAAGGTTGTCAAAGGCGAAGCTCTGTCCACCGCTGTCGTGCAATTCTGATGACTGGGGGCTTCGGCCCCCGTCTTCGTCCAAACACTGAAAGGAAATTAAAATGGCTGCTTATACCGACACTCTGGGGTTCAACAAAGGCACTGCTGCCTTCCCCTCCAACGTCACGGACATCTCGAAGTTTGAGGTGACTGTTGACTTCGCTGCTGTCAAGGCTGCTCGTTCTGCTGCTGGTGCTACCGCACTGGCTGCTACCGACACGTTGCAGATCATCTCGATGCCCGCAGGTTCTGTGGTGTTGTCGGCTGGTATGAACGTGCTCACGGCTGAGACTGTGAACGCTACCGCTACCATTGACATTGGCTTCACTGGCGGCTCGCCTGCTGCTGCCAACGCCTACGGTAACGATCTGGCGACCAACAGTACCGGCCTGAAGGCGGCTGATCTGGCGAACCCGACCATCGTGGCATCTGCCGATACCATCGACATCCTGTTGAACACCGCCGTTCCTGAGAACGCTGTGATCAAGTTCTTCGCAGTTGTCGCCAACGCCAACTGAAACTGATGGGGGCTTCGGCCCCTGTCATTAAAAGGAGAACATCATGGGTGTTTATCGTGGTATTACGCAAGACAATGTGACGTTGAACAAGGGTACGGCGTATAGCCTGGACCTTGTTACACCGTCCATTGGTGGAACTACGCTTGACGCGACTGCGGCGGAAATTAACGCAGTTGCGGATACGTCTGCACGGCTTGTTGCGGCGTCTGCTGCGACACTGGCCGTCACGGCTGCTGCGCACGACGGCAAGATCGTTGTGTTTGATCGGGCTGCTGGCGTGGTGGCTACGCTACCTGCTGCAACTGGTTCGGGCGCAGTATTCCGCTTTACTGTCAAAACTTTGGTTACGAGCAACAACTACGTGATCCAAGTGGCTGACAATACCGACGTTATGTCGGGTTCATTGTTTGTAACCGACCAAGCGGCTGGTACGGGCACTGAGTTCAGCACTACGGCGACGAGCGATACGATCACGATGAACGGCAGCACGACCGGGGGTCTTGCTGGCGGGATTCTGACGTTGGTGGATGTAGCAGCAAATCTCTACGCAATTCATGGAAACATTGTTGCGACGGGCGTTGAAGCTACTCCGTTTAGCGCGGCAGTATGATGGCAGGGGGCTTCGGCCCCCTGTTCATAGGAGACATGAATGACGGCAAAACGGATACCGCAGCTTGACGCTATCACGGGTGCTAGCACAGCGAACGACGACAACCTCGTCATCTTCGATACGAGCGCAAATACGACTAAGAGAATTCTGCGGTCGCAGCTTGCGACGGGGCTTGTCAATGATTTGCCCTATGCTGCGTCTTCGGGTTCGTCTCTTGTCGGGTATCTCCCAGAAGGCAGTGGCGCAGTCGTTACGACTGTGCAAGCCAAGCTGCGCGAAGAAGTGAGTGTCCTTGATTTTGGTGCTGACCCAACTGGGGTTGCAGATTCGACAGCGGCGATTCAAGCCGCAGTAAACCGACTCAACGCCGTGTCGGCGACGCAGCCTGCCACCTTGATTTTTCCTGCGGGTTCCTACCTAGTCAACAATGAAATTGACTTTACTGCAACAGGGGGCCAGCGGCGGCATGTAATCGGCGGACAGGGGTTTGAGACTGCACGCATCCGAGTGAACTTTGCGGGGCATGATAAATACGTCTTTAAATTGGGTAACCCGGCTGCCCCCGCATATCAGCGGGGGATCAGTATCGAAGGATTCTTTTTTGAGCGCGTGAGTACGAGCGCACGTTCCCCGGTCGGAATCGGCGGTAACGCGATTTCGCAGTCGCGGATTGCAAACGTCGCTTTTGGGTCTTGGGACAACAGTACCATTCAGTTATACGCGCCACAGAATTGCCGGTTTCAGAACATCACGATGTTCGGCGGTGGACACGCTTGGGACTACAAGTCAACAACTGGTGTTACTGTCCAACAAAACGGTACTACCTTAACGGCGTCTGGTGCGCTTTTCGCCGCAGGTGATGTCGGTAAAACTGTTTCGCTGTGGGGGCCGTCGCCTAACTTTCAGCGCCGAAAAACCAAGATCACAGGGTTTACCAGTTCGACTGCTGTGACTGTCGATACGTCCTATGTGGACGCAGTGAATTTCAACATCTATTTTGGTTCGCCGTTGGTGTCCATCGCGAGCGGCGGCACGACGCTGACAGCCGATGCAGCGTGTTTTAGCACCAGCGATGTCGGTATCATTGTCTATGTCAAAGGGGCAGCGGCTGATGGTCGATTGCTCCGGGCGAGGATTGCTGCGTTCACGTCATCGACCTCAGTCCAATTATCGGAAGCAGCGGGCACCACAGTTACAGGTGTGGAGTTCACGACGCCTGCTTTGGACTTACACAGTTACGGAGCTAGTGGGGGCGCTGGGGGTAGTGATAATTCATGGGACGCACTACAGATCGAAAGTCACCGAGGCGTAGCAGCAGTTATCCAAAACCAAGATCAGCTTAGTTTCTTTGCGACAAAGTTTCATGGTTTGCAGACTATCGCCAGTAAGCAGTATGCGCTTTCTCCAATGTGGTTAGATCAAGCGTCGGGCTATTTTCAAGGTAGCTTTGATGCGCAGTATTTGGGGGAAGAAAAAATCTACGCTGCGTATTTGACGGCTCCGTTTAACTTCCAGTCGCTGATTGTTCGCTCGGCATACGACGAAAAATTATTGCGTGTCGGACTGGTTGCATCTGGGTTCGAGGGTGCAGTAGTACAGTTTGACAACGTGTCGGTGTTGGGTGTCGCACCTACGACCACCAGTTACACGCAGCTAATCGTAGACGCCAACACGCCGATCCCCGGATATACACTAGCCGGACGGATAAACGCGAATAACATTGATCTGACGCAGGTGCATACCGGTAATCGGTTGTACGCAGACTCAACTGGGCAGGCGTTTTTTGAAGACACGGGCGGTACCATGCCGCTGTTGCGTTTGGGTGATCGTGGTACCGGCCCCGCGGGAGGGGCACTTACCCCTGCTGACATTACTTGGAATGGAACAGCCCCCAGCGGCACTGGTAACCTGCGCTACCGGTGGCAGCGGATCGGCAACATGGTGTTTTTTGATTTCATGCTCAATTACACTGTGGCCGGAACCTCTAATAGTTCGTTGGTGATTTTGCTGCCTACAGATATGCCCGCACCATTGTTTTCCACCGGGTCTGGAACAGACGATCTAGCGTTCGCTTTTAGGGGCGGTCTTTCTACAAGTTCGACAGCCGCGTATTCACTTACAAAGACATGGCTCAAAAAATCTACACCACGTATCGAGATTGGGATGGTGTTGAACAGCGGTACTATTTCTGCTGCGTATGCCATTGGCACTGGTACGTACTGGACAGCATGACATGCCGCACAAGGAGAACTAAATGCCGACCAACCTAACTGGAAGTACGATCGCCAGCACATTTGACCAGCTATTGCATGTCGATGACGGCCCGACGGCGACCGAGAAGACGGTCTACAGCGGCACTGGAGTTGCGACCGCGCTCAAAGTCGGCACTACCTCCGCTTCGGTTGACAACGTCCAGATTGATGGCAATACAGTCCGTACACTCGACTCTAACGGCAATTTAGTTTTATCGCCAAACGGAACTGGGTCAGTTGCCATCGCCAAAGCTGCTATCACTGGCGGTTCGGTTATTGATATTACTGACCTTGCCATTGCAGATGGCGGCACAGGCGCGTCTACTGCTGCCGACGCACGTACTAATCTTGGACTGGGGTCGATAGCGACACAGGCTTCAAATAATGTCAGTATCACAGGCGGTACGATTTCCGGCGTAACCTTTAGTGGCACGTTTTCTGGGATTACTTCTATCGAGGCGACCACGTTTGCTACCAGTGCGGCAGCAGCCGGTACAAATCTTAGCGGTAATACGTTGGCCGCAGATGGCACTGACGCCAACATCGACATCAATATCACGCCCAAGGGCACGGGGCGCACAGTTGTTGGGGCGTTGTCGGCCACGTCACCTCGGGTCATTACGGGTGTTAACGACACCAACGGCAATGAGTTGCTGAAAGTGACGGCGACCGCCTCGGCGGTCAATGAGATGACGCTTGCCAATGCTGCAACGGGCAACGGCCCTACGCTGTCCGCGACTGGCGACGACACCAACATCGACATTAACATCACGCCCAAAGGCACGGGTGAGGTAAACGTCACCAACATTGACGTTCTCAGCGGTAAGGTGCCGTTTGACACAATCACAGGCCGCGCCTATGCTGCGTTCTCCGACATTACCGATCAGACGGGTAGTACGACTGTTCCAGCCGCCGTGAAGTTTGGCACGACCGAAGTGGCAGGTTCTGGTATCACGATGGTCACGGATGGCTCGAACCTCACGCGGTTGACGTTCACTGCCGCCGGGACGTACGTGGTGGCCCCCAATCTTCAGTTTACCAATACGGATACGGCTGACCATGATGTGACAATCTGGTTTGTGTTGAATGGCACGAACATAACTCGTTCTGCTACTAAGATGTCAGTACCAAAAGCCGCAGACGGCGGTAGTGCGTTTTTTCAAATATCGCTCTACATCACCGTTACCGCAGGGCAGTATGTTCAGGTGTTCTGGTTGCCTGAGAATGTCGCTGTAACACTTGATCACACCGCAGCAGCGGCTGGCCCCCCGGCGGTACCCGCAATCCCGTCTGCAATTATTTCTTCGGAGAGGATCGCGTAATGGCAAAGACACCAGCGTGGCAGCGTAAGGAAGGGCAAGACCCCAAGGGTGGGTTGAATGCCAAGGGGCGTGCGTCGTACAACAAGGCTAATCCGGGTAAACCCGGACTGGAGCCTCCGCAGCCTGAAGGTGGGCCGCGCAAGGATTCGTTCTGCGCCCGAATGGAGGGGATGAAAAAGAAGCTCACCTCTGCCAAAACGGCCAACGATCCCAACAGCCGAATCAACAAGAGCCTGCGGGCGTGGAAGTGCTGACATGGCGACTAAACCTAAGCCCAAATCCACTGTGAACGCCGCTGGGAATTACACCAAACCCGAGTTGCGCAAACGGATCGTGTCCCAAGTAAAAGCTGCTGCGGTGCAGGGAACTGGCGCGGGCCAGTGGAGCGCACGCAAAGCGCAACTTGTTGCCAAAAAGTACAAGGCCGCTGGTGGCGGGTACAGGGACTGACATGAAAGCCCCACAGAAAAGCCTCAAAGATTGGGGCGACCAAAAATGGAGAACCAAAAGTGGTAAAAAATCTTCTGACACGGGTGAACGATACCTTCCTGAAGCTGCAATTAAAAGTCTTAGCCCTGCTGAGTACGCTGCAACAACACGTGCAAAACGCATGGGCAAAGCTGCGGGGAAACAATTCGTAGCTCAGCCAAAATCTATTGCAAAGAAAACTGCGAGGTACCGATAATGGCTGAGAAATGGATTAAAGGGGCAATCAAAAAGCCCGGTGCCCTGCGCGAAGCAATGGGCGTTAAGAAAGGGGAAACGATCCCCGCCGCGAAACTGGCTGCGGCAGCAAAGAAGCCGGGGAAAATGGGGCAACGTGCGCGATTGGCCCAAACACTTAGAAAGATAAACAAATGAGCAAGATGTACATTCGCGTCAAGAAGGACGGCTTCATTTACGATTACAACGAGTACTTGGCCCGAAACCCGGAGTGCGAAGTTGTTCCCGAGGAAATTGCATATCCTGAGCGGTTTATTCCGCCCAGCGCGGCGGTGCGAGTCGAGGATGCTAAGGTTGCTGCCAAGACTTCTTCGCGTAAAAAGAAGGTAGCGTTGGACTTGTCAACTGCTGACATTCCTGAGCCTCCGCCGTATACTTCTCCTGAACTGGCTGCGGCAGCCTCACGAGGATTGCCTGCATGACACCCAACGAAGTCATCACTGAAGCGCGGCGTCTGATCCAAGACACCAAGGTACCGTATCGCTACAGTGATGCGGTGATGCTTGGCTTCGTCAACCAGACACTCAAGCGCATGGTGATGCTTCGCCCCGATCTGTTCGCTGTGATCGCGGACTTCTCAACCATACCCGGTACAGTTCTACAAAGTTGTCCCGCCGATTCGACACGACTGATCGAAATCTTCCAAGTCAAGGACGGCGATGCTGTCACGGAAGTTAACCGCGAGACACTAGATCGCACAGCCCCCGGCTGGCTGCGCGAGACTCCCGGCCAGCCCGTGAACTTCATGCGGCACGTGCGCAACCCCAACAGGTTCTTCGTGTACCCTGCCCCTGCGGCGGGTGTCGCGCTTATCGGGGAGTACGCCCAGACGCCGCCTGACTACACGTTGGATCAGGAGATCACGTTCCCAACCGATGCGTACTTCCCCGCGACTGTGGATGGTGTGGTGTTCTTGGCCGAATCCATTGACAACGAACATGTCAACTCAGGTCGTGCCAAGTTGTTCCAAGATTCCTTCGTGCAGGGCCTCGGCGTGTCGCTTCAGTCGCGCACGATCACTGACACTGAAGCAGGCGGGCAAGACCCGAGACAGGTGATCTGACATGGCCGACCGCACCTTCGCTTCCCTCGTACCCCGTGTGCAGGCTTCTGCGCCGGGGTGTCCGCACGCCACCATCGTGCAGTACATCCGGGACTCGGCCATCCGCACGTGTGAGCGCACGCTGTACTGGCGCTACCAAGTGCCGCTGTTCAACTTGTTGCCCGGTGTCCATGAGTACACATACAACAAACCAGAAACCACTGACGTACATGTGATGTTCGAGGCGGTGGTTAACGACCGCCCGCTGGAGCGCCTGACGATGGAGAAAGCCATCGAACTGTATCCGCAGTGGGCCGACCTCTACAGTGGGCAAGACCCCTCAGTAGTTTGGAGTCTGACCCCGCCGATCTCGACGTTCAACACACCCGAGTTCAATGAGACGCAGTTCAACGCAGGCAGCGCCTATGTGTTGCCGCAGTCTATTGTGGCCGACGGTAGCACGCCGCAGTCCATCACACAGGTCAGCCCTGACAAGTACATCATCTTGCCGCTGCCCAACGCCGACAAACCATATCGGTGCCGGATGTTCTTGGCGCTCAAACCCAAACGCAGCGCCAGTGGCATGGACACAGTGATGTTTGATGAGCTTGAAGAAGTCATCATGCACGGTGCGCTCCAACATCTCTTGGTATTGCCGGGACAGGCGTGGTCGGATCGTGAGCTTGCTGCATACCACGCCAAGCAATACGTTTTCCAGACCAGTGAGCGACGCGCACGGGCCAATCTTGGTAATGTGCGCGGCACCATGCGTGCGCGGATGCAACCTTTCGGAGCTTGATATGGCAGTCCAACTTACCAATAACGACGCTACCCTGATCCCTGCTGGTATATCCAGCACGGCAACATCGCTGACTGTTACCACGGGTGATGGTGCAAAGTTTCCTGTGCTCGGTACAGGCGATTACTTCTATCTCACACTGGCCGATGTCAACAACAACTATGAGATCGTGCAGGTCACAGCCCGGACTGACGATGTGATGACCGTTGTTCGTGGACAGGTCGGCACGCTGGCTATCCCCTTCCCGGCTAACAGTCGCGCAGAGTTGCGGGTTACGGTCGAAAACGTGTTTATCGCGGCTGGCGACTATTTGTTGCTCTAAGGATACGACGATGCCTATCAAACTCAAAAACAATGTAGCCGGATTTCTTGCAACAACCATCAGTGCGTCCGACACCGGGCTTGTACTGCAATCAGGAAACGGTGCAGCCTTTCCGACGCTGGCCGCTGCTGATTATTGCTACGCTACTCTTATCAGCACTGGGGGTACGATTGAAATTGTCAAGATCACGGCCCGCGCCGGAGACGCGATAACCGTTGTCCGGGCGCAAGAGGGTACTTCTGCTACGGGGTTTGCCGCAGGCACTCGGGTCGAGTTGCGGATCACTGCGCAGGTGGTATATGACGTGGGGGCGGCAACAGGCATGTTCGGAGCGCACACGAGCACAGCAGATGCGCCTGTCACGGGGTACATCACTGTAAAAGACGAGACAGGTACCCTTCGCAAACTGGCTGTCATTACGTAAAGACCGGTATAAAATTTCGTGGAGTCCAAATAAAATGATCAAAATTGATTTCACCATCAGCGGATTCACAGATGCGCTGCATCTTGCGGACGATCACGGCTTGAATGACGCTGAGATCGAGGCGATGAAGCAAGCCCGCTACGACAAGTGGCGCGACTACATTGACAACCCGCCAGCAGTGGTGGATGAACCTGTTGAGGAATAAGCATGGCTGCACGATTCTGGGTAACAGGCGGTACGGGTAATTGGAACGACACCTCCAACTGGTCTGCAACTACTGGCGGGGCCTCTGGTGCGTCTGTGCCCGGCTCTGCCGACACTGCAACTTTTAACGCCTCCTCCGGTTCCGGCACAGCCACGCTCGACATCAGCCCAGAAATTCAAACTTTGACCTGCACAGGTTTTACGGGAACGATTGCCTTTGGCACAAACACAATTTCTCTAAACAGCACAGGTACGATTTTCACTGGCGCTACAACAATGGCGGTTACTGGTACGCCACAGATCATTTGCACCAACTCAAGTGCAACAGCAAGGACAATCACGCCAACAGCAGTCACTGAAGCCAACAGCATCTCATTCAGAATTACCGCTGGCACAGGCACGTTCACTATATCGTCAACGACTTCAATTAGGAACCTTGATTTTACGGATGGGGTAAACCCAACAGGATACGCTGGTGCGGCAACCTTCGGGACAATGACAATTTTTGGTGACTTTAAAGCGTCAACAGGAATGACTTGTCCCGCAAGTTCAAACGTGACTACGTTTGGTGCAACTCTTGGTACAAAAACAATCAACACCGCTGGCGTGACCTTTGACCGCCCATTTACCTTTAACGGTGTAGGCGGCACTTGGCAGCTTCAAGGCGCATTGACTTCTGGCTCCACCCGTGCCTGCACATTGACCAACGGCACACTTGACTTGAACGGCTATACGTTTACGGTTGGTTCTGTTAGCTCAAACAACAGCAACGTCAGAACATTTGCGTTTGGATCGACTGGCAAGTTCGTGCTGCTTGGCAGCAGTGGAACCCTGTGGACAACTTCAACCGCCACCAACCTGACGGTCACAGGAACCAGTCCGCTGATTCAGCTTACGACCAACGTGCCATTTGGAACCACCAGAACTGTAAACATCGGCGCGGCTGGTGAAGCTAACTCTATTAGCTTGGATGTTACGGCTGGATCGGACACCGTAGCCCTTAGCACAACAAGTGGCGCGTTCAGAAATGTGGACTTCACAGGGTTCACCGGGACGCACAACGCACAGAACTCAATCGCGGTTTTCGGAAATTGGAATTACGGCGGAGTTACCGCAGTAAGCAGCACAGGCGCAGTCACTTTTTCTGCAACATCTGGCATAAAAACAGTCACCTCAAATGGGGTTACTTTCCCTGCGAACGTCGCGTTTAACGGTATTGGTGGAACATGGGCGTGCCAAGATGCTTTAACACTTGGCTCAACCCGCGCGTTATCAATAACCAATGGTACGCTGCAACTTAAAAGCGGTGTAACCAGCACGGTTGGTGCGGCTAACACGCCCGGCACCAACCAAAGGTTTCTCCAGTCCACGACGCCGGGAGTGCAAGCCACGCTGTCCGCCGCAAGCGGTACAGTCAGTGTTAGCTATCTGACCATCCAAGACCTCAACGCCACAGGTGGTGCCGTGTGGCAAGCATATACAACCAATCGGAACGTGAACGCCGGGAACAACACCGGTTGGGATTTTATCCAGCAGATTGGCCGATACATCTATACTCGCCGAAAAAACAAACGCATTCTTTATTAAGGAGCCACTATGCCAGCAGCAGCCCTTCCATTCAGCCCTCTGGGCCTCACGGTGTCGTTCACCGCAGCAGTGACCGCCCCGACATCCGCGCAAGCGGTGTCTTCAGCACCTACCACCCGACCAGCGTATCAGTACCGCATCGTCAACGCAGGTGCAGAAACTGTGCTGCTCGGCGTTGGTGCGACTGATGCCGCCGCGCAAGCCGCAGCAGTTTCGCTTGCCGCAGGCGCGATCCCACTTTTGTCTGGGGCTATCGAAATTATGGGGTTCCCCGCTGGGTCATTCTTCACTGGTGATACTACCTCCGGTACATCGGTGGTGTACGTGACGCCCGGAGAGGGACTGTAAAAGGAGCCATGTGGTATGGATCAGACGATTGTCAACTGGCTGTTCGCGGCGTTCGGTGCCACCGTTGGGTGGGTGCTGAAGGTCGTCTGGGACGCTATCAAGGAATTGAAGGCCGATATGAAGCAGATCGAGCGTGATCTTCCCGAAGTCTATGTTCGCAAAGATGACTTCAAAGATGCCGTGTCAGACATCAAAGGCGACATGCGTGAACTGCGGCAGGATATGAAGGATGGGTTCATCAAGATTGACGCAACGCTCAATCTGCTGTTTAAGAAGCTGGAACGTAAGGAAGACAAGGAGTAGATCATGGCTGGACGTGGAAGCAAACCGAAGTCGATGGCAAAAGGCGGCATGGTCAAGAAGCCCATGTCGTACAAAGTGGGCGGCATGGTGTTCAAGCCCTGCGCCAAGTGCCCGAGTCCTGCCAAGTGCAAGGCCGCAGGCCAGTGTGCGCTGAAGGCCAAGGCGAAGTGACATGGCTGCTGACCCGATAACCGCAGCCCTCAACATTGGGGGTCAACTGATCGACCGCTTGTGGCCTGATCCAGACAAGCGCGACCAAGCCAAGCTCGCGCTCATGGAGATGGCGCAGAAGGGCGAACTCGCGGAACTGACGGGTCGTGCGGAGATCGTCAAAGCCGAAGCCGCCAGCGAACACTGGCTGGCCGCGAACTGGCGTCCCATCCTGATGCTTACCTTCGGTGGGTTGATCGTGGCACGCTGGTTCGGCTTCGCCGCTCCAAACCTCTCAGAAGCCGAGTACATCAAGCTCTGGGACATCGTGGAACTCGGCCTCGGTGGCTACGTCATCGGACGCTCAGTTGAGAAGATCGTGCCATCGTTGGCTGGAGCACTGAAGAAATGACCTTTAAGCTCTCTCGCCGCAGCCGCGACAGCCTGATGGGGGTTGACCCTGATCTGGTAGCCGTGGTCGAGCGTGCCATTGAACTCACCAAGGTGGACTTTGCCGTCACTGAGGGAGTGCGCACCGCAGCGCGGCAGCGTGAGTTGTTCCTCAAGGGGGCCAGCCAGATTGCCGAGGGCGGTTCGCATGTCCGAGGTGAGGCTGTTGACCTCGTGGCGTTCCTCGGCGGGCGCATCTCGTGGGAGTTGAATCTCTACGACGACATCGCGGATGCGATGCGACTGGCTGCGTTGGAGCGAAACGTCGGGGTGCGCTGGGGCGCGGCGTGGAACGTGCCAGATATTCGCCATTGGAACGGTACGATGGAGCAGGCGATGAACCATTACATCGACACCCGGCGTAAACTAGGGCAGCGTCCGTTCATCGACGGGCCGCATTTTGAACTGGTATAAATATGGCAGGCGTCAAGATCATAGGCTTTCTCGGTACTGCACCGAAAATTTCGCCGGAGTTACTCCCTAACACGGCGGGCCAGATTGCGACCAACTGCAAGCTGTACTCTGGCGATCTGATTCCATACCCACAGCCTGTCGTCGTCGCCAACACAGGGCGCATGGGCACGATTAAGACACTGTTCGCTCTGCGTGACCCCGACACCGACGAGAAGAAGTGGCTGTCGTGGCTTACCGATGTGGACATTGCCATTGCCTCCAAGACTGATAGGGACGAACAGCGGTTCTATTACTCGGGCGATGGCAAACCCAAGGTCAGCAACTACGAACTGGCGACCACTGGTGCCGCCCCCTACCCGGTGGGCTACTACGACCTCGGGCTTGAGCCGCCCGATGACGCGCTCAAGCTGACGACTACTGCGGCCACGTTCACTGAAAAGACAACGGCTTCATACGCCCGCGACGCAGCTAACATTTTGACTGTTGTGACCTCCGCAGCGCATGGCTTGCGAACTGGCAACTCGGTGTCTGTGTCTGGGTTTACCTATATCAGTGGCACGTACACACAGGCCGGTTCAACTCGCACCGGAACCTATGACCAGAAGTCGGCCACTCTGTCGCTCGTGGTAACGATCACCGATCACGGTCTTCAGACTGGTATGGTGACGAACTTCCAGTTCAGCGCCGATCCAACGATCAATGGTGCGTACTCGGTCAGTGTGATTGACAAGGACACCTTTGCCATCACGGCTCCCACCGCAGCGGCCCGCTCGGGCAACATCACGTGGACGAACTCGGGCACCACGACCATTCAGGTTACGATCAATAACCACGGGTTGGCGAACGGCGCATCTGTGACGCTTGACTTCACGTCCGGTACGGCTGTGGACGGCGCGTACACCGTGACCAACGCCACCACGAACACGTTCGACATCATCACAACGGTGCCGAACACAACCAGCGGCAGTGTCAACTGGGACATCCGCAACATCAATGCGACCAACGTGGAATGCACGGTGGTCAACAGCACGGCCTTCACTTACTTCAGCCCCGGCCCTCAAGTCGCTACGACGACCAGTAGTGCTGGCAAGGTCAACCTTGGGGGGCTGACGCAATCGCGGTCGTACACATTTACATGGGTCACGCCGTGGGACGAGGAGTCCATCGCGGCCAAGCCATCCGATGACTTGTTCATCAAGGAAGGCATCACGGTCACGGTGTCCAACATCCCGACGACCAAGCCTGCTGGCAACAACTTTGTGCGTGGTGTGAAGCTCTATCGCACGCTGGCTGCTGCGTCTGGTACTGAATACTACCTCCTCAACACCCTGTGGTTCCCAACCGGGTTGGCGTCGGTACAGCGCACGTCCAACGTGTCGCGTGTCGTTTTGCTGTACCCGCACAATCTGTCGGTTGACGACCGCTTCAAGATCAGCGGGTGTACCGTCGCGTCGTTCGACATCACGGGCGGCATCGTCACAGACGTGATTGATGACTACACGTTCGAGTACGCGCAGGCTGCTGTGGACGTAGCCAACACACTGGTGGCCGCTGGCACGCTGTACCATGACGTGTCCGAGAATCCGCCCACAACGACTGCGCGGTATTGGGGCGACGGCGGGGTGTACACCTTCACGGACGACTTCGATTCTCGTGACCTGTTCGACATTCTTGCCACGGACAACTACGACCCACCACCTGAAGACCTTCAGGGGCTGACTGCCATTCAGAATAACATCCTTGTGGGTTTTGTCGGCAACACGTTGTACTTCTCCGAGCCGGGGCGTCCGCACGCATGGCCTGCGTCATATGCTGTCAACCTCGAACACAACGTAGTGGGTATCGCTGCGTTCAGCGGCTCGACGCTCGTTACGACCGACTCGTATCCATACATCGTATCTGGTTCTGATCCAGCCAACGGCATGTCCACGGCTCGCATCGACGCCAACTTCCCGTGCTTGAATAAGAACAGCATGGTGACGATGGGCTACGGCATCGTGTACTCAACACACGACGGCTTGGCAGTGTATTCGCCGAGCAGCGGCGCGGCCATCATCACCAAGCTGCTGTACAACAACGACACGTGGCAGACTGACATCGACCCCAAGACTGTGGTGGCTGAGTACTACGGGGACAACTACTTTGCCTCGCACTCCGCTGGCGCGTTTATCTTTGAGCAGGACGCCAAGGTGGGCGGCTTCTTCGTGAACGCCGACTACAGTTTCACGGCCTCGTGGTACGACGCCATTGAGGGCATCGTGTACTATGTCAGTGGAACCAACGGCGACATCTACGAGTGGGACGATTTGTCGCAGCCGTCCGTAACGCAAGAGTGGAAGTCCAAGGTCATCATCACCAAGGACATGATCAACTTCGGCGCGGCGCGTGTGGTCGCAGACTACGCTGTTGTGACCAACACATGGGACACCGAAACACAGGCATGGAATTCTGCGTTGGAGTTTTGGGACGCCGCCGAAGACCTTACCTTCCGTCTGTGGGTGGACAAGCAGTTGGTGTTCGAGACAGTCGTCGCTGACTCCAATGCGTTCCGTCTCCCCACTGGCTACCGCACTGACACGTTTGAGGTCGGTGTGGAAGGCAACATTCGTGTCCGTGCCATCCACTTGGCTGAGACACCACTCGGTCTGAGGGAGGTCTGATGGCAGCACGTGGCCCACGCTTTACCGCAATCCCCTCCATCCCGCAGGGGGGTTTGACCGACTGGCAGTTCAATACGCTGACTGCCATGAAAGAGAACATCGAGTTGCTGACCGGCGCTCGGGGCGCGGACAACTCTGTACGCGCTGTTGTCAAAGGGCAAGTCACAGTGCCCAATCCAGCGGCTCAAACCATGACTCGCGTGACTGCGCAGGGCACCGGCTTTACAATAGGCGGAGCGACTGTGCCGAGCCTTGACGACTATGGTAAGTTGGTTTCAGATGTTCAGCAGCTTGCCAACGACGTAGCCAATTTACGAGCAACGGTGAACACGTTGATCAACCAACTGAAAGGATGACCATGCAGAACCCTTACAACATGTCGATGCCTGACATTCCCCCGGCCCTCGCCAGTATTCTGAACGTCGGCTCCGGCACTGCGGCTCCAGCCGCGCCTGCGCCCACTGCGGGCCTGATGTCAAGCATTATGCCGCAGCAAACCTTCGCCCCCTCCTACCAAGCCGGTGGCATGATTGGCCCCGGTGGTATGCCTGACACGAGCGGCGCAGGTATGGGGGTAAAGGTAAACCCGCAGACGGTAACTCAGGGCGGCGCGATGTCGCCTCAGATGCTGGAGATGCAGGTCAACCAGTTCGCCACCCAGAACCCGCAGCAGGTCGAGGCCATTCGCGTGGCAATCCAGCAGGTCATGCAGACCGGCGAGTTGACTCAGCAAGAACTGAACATGATTGTCCAGTTAGCTACAGTCGCTGCGCAGAACCCGGAGATGTACCCTTACGTCCGCAAGTTCGCCATTCAGAACGGTATCGCTACCGAGCAAGACCTGCCGCCGCAGTATGACCAAGGTCTGGTCTTTGTGCTGCTCCTCGCGGCTCGTGCGATCCAAGCCGATGTCGGCGGGCAGAACATGATGCAAGGCGGCGCTCCTGCAATGGCCGGTGGCCCGGAAATCAGTGCCTCTCAAGTCGCCAGTGGCGCGATGCCCTCGATGGCAAAGGGCGGTGAAGTACCTATGTCCAAGAAGTCGGATGGCTCTGTACTGATCAACGCGCATGAGGGAGAATATGTCATCCCTGCCAACGTCGTAAAGATGAAGGGCAAGGAGTTTTTTGACAGCCTCGTTGAGAAATACAAATGAGCCACATGACCATCGAAATGTTGACGCCCGAACGGGTCACAGAATTGTGGCCTGTATTGGAGCCGCATTTCGATGCTGCATGTAAGGGCAATGAGATTGCCAAGGATGAACTTGACGCCAAGGATGTTTACGTTCTTGCGATCACAGGACTGGTAGCAGTCTTTGTTGGTTTCGAGGATGGTGAACCAGCGTGCGTCATGGGTATCCAGTTCAACACCACGAATGGTCGCAAGTGCGCTGATGTCATGGCGCTGGCGGGGCGTGGTTTGATGAGATTCAAAGCTGCGTATTGGCACGTTATTCTCGAATGGCTCAAAGCCAACGGAGTAGAGTTCCTCGATGCGTATGCACCTGAGCGCCTTGCAAAGATTTACCTGAACCGCTTCGGGTTCGACAAGTCGTGCATGTACGTCAGGATGGCCCTATAAGGAGGTCGAAATGAGCAAAGCCGTAAAAACTGTCATTGGTGTTGCAGCCGCAATCGCCATCCCATTCGCCGCACCGGCCATCGCTGGTGCAATCGGTACGTCGCTGGGTATCAGCGCCGCCACGTTCGGGATGTCCGCGACCGTTGGCAGTGTGCTCGGCTCCGCAGCCGTAGGCGCAGTACTTGGAGGTGCGACGCAGGCGGCGCTCGGCGGGGACTTCAGACGAGGGGCGCTCATGGGGGCCATCGGTGGAGGTATCCAGGGTTACATCACCGCACCAACGGCTGCTGGTTCCGGGGTTACTCCTACTGCGAGTACTGCGGGCGGCACTGCTGGTGGTACTGCGGGCGGCACTGCCGCGATTCCTACTGCGAGTACTGCGGGCGGCACTGCCGCGATTCCTTCTTTCGGTGGTGCGCCGACTGACCTCGCAGGCGCGGGCGGTACGACCGGCTTCACGGACAGCCTCGCAGGTACGACCGGCTTCACGGACAGCCTCGCAGGTACGACCGGCTTCACGGACAGCCTCGCCTCGGGCGCTCAGTTCCCCGCTACTGGCCTGAACCCAGCGTCGGCTGGCGCAGGCACGTTCGGATCATCCTTCGCGCCCACGATCACGCCAAGCACGGTCGCGCAGTCAGGATTGCTCTACTCGGGCGGCAGCATGCCTACGGTCGCAGGGTTAAGCGGCGTCGGCGGTCTGACGGCTGAAGGAATGGCCGCACTCGAGGCGATGGGCTCTGCGGGTGCTGAATTAGGCGCAGGTACGACCGGCTTCACGTCCGCGGCCAAACCAATGACATTTACCCAAGCGTTGGCTAAGGTACCCGGTGAGATCGCCGCCAAGTTCACCAATCCGAAAGAACTGGCTGATCTGACGCTGCGGGCCGCAGGCCAACTGGCAGGTTCTTTGATCGCCGGTGACGGTTTGTCTAACGAAGAACGTGCGTTGCTTGACGCGCAGACTCAAGAGTTGCGTACCCTCCAACAGACCAATGCTGGCCTGTTCGCGCAGCGACTGGAGCAAGCGCAGAACCTGATGGGCGAGTCCAAGTATTTCGACCCCGAGTACTTCGGCCTGCAACGCGCACGTCGCACACAACTTGCAGGCGCAAAGGCTAAACGCGCTGGTCTGCGTGGTCTGGAAGGCGCGTCTCGTGCAGCAGAAGCACGTCGCTTTGATCTGGCAACCGCCCGTGATGTGGGTAGCTCATTCGATCAGGGCTACCTGACTGGTGTGCAAGGCCGCTTGGGCACCATGCAAGCCGGTATGAACGCGATGCCCACAAGTTTCCCATCCAGCATGGGTGATTACACCAACTTGCGCGGTGCGTACACCGCAGCAGACCAACGGGCACGGCAGACTCAGGGTAACATCGGTAACTTGTTTGGTTCCCTGACTGGGGGCCAGCGGTCGCAAGGTCGCGGTTAAGGAGAAACTATGAACCTCGGACAACTACTCGGCGGCGCTGGCGTCGTCGGTCAAGGAATGCGACAAGCCGAGGAGGCCGAGCGCGTCGCTCGCCAGAACCAGCTTGCCATCGAAGAACAGAATCGGGCAGCCGATCTGAAGAAGCAGTTGGCCGGGTTACAGATGCCCTCCTTCCAACCGGTGGACGTGGCCCAGTACACGCAGCAGTTCATGCCCGGAC
>Ga0181352_1000198_pt1 | contig 27907 bp, 33 predicted proteins | sample Fa13VDMLBSN_FD_130103 | JGI IMG/M metagenome (GOLD analysis project Ga0181352, IMG submission 130103) | Freshwater viral communities from Lake Michigan, USA - Fa13.VD.MLB.S.N | ecosystem: Environmental > Aquatic > Freshwater > Lake | place: USA: Michigan | collected 2013-09-23 | reverse complement strand
TCAATGCAGAATACAGGCGGATGGATTGAAGAAGCAGGGGAGTTTGAAGAGGACGCAAAGAACAACCTGAGCGCATCTATAGGGCGTTGGAAGAATGACGTGTACGGTCTGACGGGTAAGCTATTGCAGACCTGTAACCCGTCTAAGAATTACCTGTATAGGGATTACTACAAGAAGTTTAAGAGCAATTCACTTGAGCCTCATAAGAGGTTTATTCAGGCGTTACCAACGGACAATAAGAAACTACCTAGCGGTTATCTCGAACACCTGAGCAGAACACTTTCAATCAATCAGCGCAAACGATTACTAGAGGGCAACTGGGAGTATGACGATAACCCATACGCGTTATGCTCTTATGAAAAGATCGTCGACGTGTTCACTAATACCTTTGTACCGAGTGGCGAAAAGTGTATAACGATTGACGTTGCGCGTAAAGGGAAAGACACTACGCGGATCGTGTACTGGGAAGGGTGGCGAATGATGGAGGTGGTAACACTACACAAGGCGCTCACGGCTGAAGTGGTAAAGACCGTCAGAGCAATGCAAGCGCGTTACATGGTTTCCAATTCATCAACGATTGCCGACGAAGACGGTGTAGGCGGAGGCGTTACTGATATGCTGCAATGCAAAGGGTTTATAGCGAACAGCAAACCTATCATTGTAGACACAACGGAGCAATACTACAACTTCAAATCTCAGTGCGGATTCTATCTGGCTAAGAAGATCAACGAAGGGCAGATATACTGCAACATTCATGACAAAGACCGAGAACATCTCACGGAAGAAATGGAGCAGTTAGAAGAGATGGAATTAGAATCCGATATGAAAGCCCGATTAATATCTAAAGACCTGATGAAAGAGCGTCTAGGGCGATCTCCTGACTTATTGGATTGCTGCATTATGCGAGCATCTTTTGACTTACAAAAGCGCGTACAAAGATCACGTTTCATAACCACACAATAACACCGCACGTTATACGCCATAAAAACACTTACAAACGATTTGATTTAGTCCGTAATTTTAATCCGACAATTCAAACACGTTGGATGTTGTTTGCAATTGAACATAAAAAACTCAAAGCAAAAACATCTATATCATGGCATCAGTTTGCGATACTATCAATTGCAGTTTAATACTGCCAACCGTACCAACACCAGACTGCGGTTTCAAAGACTTCGGACGTCAGATCGTTCGTGTAATCTTCGGTGACGTTGATTGCAACCCTTTCGCATCCACTACTGACCTTTCTACCCTTGCTTCATGGCAAGCTCGACTAGGCACAGCAGGAACAGGATCAACGGCAACACGGCTGATCTCTTTCACCATTCACGAAGGGGTGAAGCCAGCAGGTGACGTGGAAACACAGAAGTCACCGTATGGCGCTAACGAAGAAATCGAACGCACTCAGGTACTCGACGGAATGGTTAAGTACATCAAAGAGGAAACCATTACCGCGCTGAATCAGATTCGTTGTAAGAAACTTGTCACTATGTGGCTTGTTACTGACAAAGACTATGTACTCGGAGGCGTTACAGGTTTCCAGTATGTAACACCGTCTATCGGCAACTTTGAAGTTGTCGGAAAAGGAAACGGCATGAACCGTATTCCGATCCATTGCGAATGGTTCGCAAAAGACGACACCCTCCCTTATTACGTTGCAGGTTTGTCCAAAGAAGATAACGCCTAACACACTGTGATCCTAACGGACGAACAAATTAAGAAGTATATCCTAGAGCCTTCGCATGGTGATTCCATTGCGAGGGCTAAGGAATTATATACATCGCACATCCGTCACGTTAAAGGCGTTGGGGTAGAAGATTTCTTTATCAAGCAAGAGATTAAAGGTTACGAAAGCGAAGCCGATAAGCTACTGCGTAAAGAGATTTCACGCGCTACCACAGTGCCTATCTTTTCGTCTGCATTAGGTTTCTTTGAAAAGACCTTTTCCGCATCTGGCTACTCGCGTTACTTTGAGTTCACCAACGATAAGGACAAAAGCAAGTCTAAGGAATTGGAGTTATACCTAAACACTAGCGTGTGGGAAGGTAACTCCATGTCTAAGATGATGAGTACGATGTGGGGTGATAAGATTCACTATGACTTTAACGGGGTGTTCATGGTGGAACTCCCGAAAGCGTCTGATGAGGAATCATTGGTGGGCGAAACGAATAAGCCTTACGTGATCTTTAAATCCATCACGGACATTCACGATTACGATATTGACGGTATGACCGTTGAATATCTGATCTTGAAAACAGAATGCCCGTATGATCACGAACACAAAGATGACGGGTCTAAGTATTACCGCGTGATTGATTCGGAGCGTGACGTCATTGCTCGTAATACGAATAATGAGGTAACGATACTCAACACGAAAGAATATCCGCAACTACCGAATATCTGGGGTTACGTTCCTGCCATCATTGTTTCCGATCAGCTCGATGCAACTACAGAGGCTCGACAGTCTTTCATCTGGCAATCCATTGGAACGGCTGATGAATACCTGCTCGATTCGTCTATTCAATCGGTAAGTAAGAAGAAACACGGCTTCCCTCAGAAGTGGAGCTATCAAGTGCCATGTAAGCAATGCACCGATCAAACAGGTGCGGCACTAGGTAAGCTACCTATCTACGGTGAGTACGTCAACGGAGAGCGTCAAATATCAGGATGGACACCGTGCAAATCATGCAACGGGTCGGCATCTATTCCTGTTAGCCCTTCTTCGGTTGTGCTGAAGCCGATGCCAGACGCTAACAACCCTGACATCGGAGAGCCTTTCGGTTACGTTGTTCCTGACATTGATTCAATCAAATTTCAGGTTGACGAATTGGAGCGGCTAGAGGCTGCAATACACGAAGCCATTACATCGGTAGTGGATGTGGATAACGGAGAGGCTAAGTCAGACCAGACAGCAACAGGGCGCGTATTGGATGTATCTGCAAAGCAGGTGAAGCTAAACAAGTTTTCGTCAAACGCGGAAACGGTAGAGCAGTTCCTTACGGACGCTATCGGCAAAGCGTTATACGGTAACGACTTTATCCGATCTATTGTACGCTACGGGCGCAAGTATTACATTCTAACAGAAAACGAAATAGAGCGTTCATTCAATGAGGCTAAGAAGTCAGGCGTTAACGCGTCTGTGCTTAAGTCTTACATGGAGGAACTGATCTACGTTCGCTATGCCACAGACCCTATTGAGCTTGCATTGCAGTTAAAGCTATTCGAGGCTGAGCCATTCCCACACATGACCGTTGACGAAGTACAGAATCTTAAGTACGCATCAGAAGCGGATAAGTACATGAAGACGTATTTCAATGACTACATTGAATACATCATGCGCACTAATCCTGAGATCGTAACGCTCGGAACTATTGAGCAGTTGCAACTGAAGCTGAAAGAGGTCAACAAACTAAAGATGATCGAATCTGGTGCTATTGACGCCAACGGCAACCCTATTTCATCCGACAAAGAATCAGAGGCACGATCACAGTTACGCGGTTCGGTTGGAGGTGTTCAGGCGCTTACGGATTTGATTCAGAAAGTATCTGAGAATCCAACAATAAAAGAATCGGCTATTGCCATCATTGAAACATTCTACGGTTTGGACAATGCAACGGCAAAACGAATCGTAGGTGATACATCATCAGTAAATAATCCACAACCATAAATCAAATGACAACGCCATGTCTACACAAACAAAACACACGCACGTAAAGGTAGCGCGATGTATGCTTACCCCACACGGCAAAGAGATTATTCTAAGCCTTGATCAAGGCGGAGAAGCGCAGCTCTGGGAGATCAAAGAATGGGAGCGATACCAAACAACGCTACAGCAGTACCCACAGCTCAGAGGCACGGATCATTATCCGTGGACTTACGTTGAGCATATCGCACTTACGAACCACGACATCAACGGCATTACTATTAAGCCTGAGAAAACAGACGGGAAAGAGTTTCAAATCAATACAAACGCCAAATAAACAACGCCATGTTACACATCAATGAATTAGCAATTAACGAACTCGCTCAAATGGTAGGTGTTGAGCCTGAGAAACTAAAATCAGAATTGGTAGTAGATGCCGATGCCGCGCCAACAGAAACGAAGATTAAAGACGTTTTGGCAAATGCGGTGATCATGCCGAAGACCAACTACGAACAGCTACTCGACAACACACGTAAGACGAAGTTCGACGAAGGGAAGAACCGCGCACTAAATGACTTTACAAAGGTCGCTCTCGGTGATAAGGCTTTTGAGGTTACTCCTGAAATGAAGCGTGAGGACGTATGGGATAAAATCCGTCAGGCAGCGCAGAAGGACTGGGAGAAAGAACACGGCAAAGCTCCGTCCGAATGGATGACCGAAAAGGAAAAACTTCAGCGGTTGTTGCAGGAAAAAGATTCTGAAGTAGAGAAGTGGAAAACAGAAGTAGAAACTACCCGTGTAAGTTCTACGAAGCGCGAGAAGATTCTTGCGGCTGTTTCTGCTATTCCGTTTGAAAGTACTGGAGAAATTTTATCTAAACAGCGTGAGGTTGTTTTGAAAAATGTTTTATCTTCGTATGAGTTAAAGATAGAAGACGGGAAGGATGTGTACTACAAGGACGGACAAAAACTTGTAGATTCATATCTGAACCCTCTTAAAATAGAAGACATCGTAAAGGATGAAGCGGTGATCTTCCCAATGACAAAAGCCTCCAACGGACGCGGGGATCAATCAAGTAAAAACAACAATCCATCGGGTGATCTCGATGCTGATTTGAAGAAAGCCCCGACGATGGGCGACCTTCACAAAATCTTAGAGGCGCGAGGGTTGTCGCCACTTGACACAGAAGGACGTGCTATCATTGCTCGATGGGCTGAGCTTCACAAGAAGTCAGCATAAGGTTACCACAACCTTAACAAAATCATGGCAAATTTCACATCATCAGAACTACTCACCCGTGCGGTAGCAGTAGCAGCAACAATGAGCGCAGGAATCCAAAAGGGAGAATTGCGCGGAAATCTTAACGGGTCGCTCGACGCGATCATTCAATCAACACCTGACCTGATCATTGGCGGTGCAGCAACAATCGCAGACCTTAAAACGCGTCCCGATCATTTGATCCACGTTCCTGTGATGAAACGCACAACACGCACAGTAGGCTCAACGCGTACTTGCGCAACGTCAACAACTCAGGACGATTCAGCTCTGGTAACTCCAACATGGACTACCGTAACAGACGGAGGCTTCCGCGTGAACCTTTCGACTACTTACGGAAATATGTACTCTTTTGAGCAGCAGTTCCAGAACTCTTTCTCACAATCAATCCGCATCCTTCACGAGAAACTTGCACTCGACACGTTGACATTCCTTGAATCAAACAAGGCAACGTCAGCAGGTCAGGTAGGTAAACTCATGACATGGAACGCACTCAACGGACAGCAGGAGAACACTCTTGCGAATAAGGATAACTACTTCGGTTATGCTTACGCTGAGATGCAACAGAACAAGTACAACGGACCATATATGCACGTTCACACTCTTGGCTCTATGGCTTTTGAGATTGCACGTCAGGCTGCACAGGGCGCTGGTAACAGCACTAACCTTGCATGGCAGAATGGTCTTGGATGGATGCACTATGGAGAGCAACAGTTTACTGGCGCGTCTGGTATGACTGGCAGCTCTTACATCTTCACTTCTGGTACTGTTGGCTTGCTGAACTGGAATCGTCCAGACTTCCGTGCTAACATGAATCTCGGAGATATGGAGGTATGGACAACCGTACCTGACCCGATCTACGCAGGTATCACATGGGAAATGAAGATGAAACGTTCATGCGGTGACGGTAACTCAGGTAACACGGGTGGAGCAGGATATGAAAACGCGCAGCTTGTGTCGTTTGAATTGTCCGCAGACTTCTCACGTCTGGCACGTTACACATCAACCGCAGGTGACACTGGTATCATGAAGTACGCACAGCGCAGTGCGTAGTAACTGAAACTGGTTGATCAACCTTATCAAACCGAGGGCATGGCGTTGCTCTCGGTTTTTTGTTGTTAATAACTCAGGAATAACATAATTGTTAATGCATAACATCAGTGGTTATATTTGGGGCGATGGAAAACACTTTATCGCAAAAGCTAATGCGTTACATTGAAGGTGTGCGAATTGCGGAGGGGATGAGTAAGAGGGATTTCGTAGCACACTTTGACATATCGGTAATGACCTATTACCGTTGGTGTAAGGGACGCGTACCGCCCACGATCAGGGCAATAGAGAACGGTCTTAATTCACTAGGGTATAACGCATACATAATCATTGACAAATCAAATGAGGATTCTATTTCAGGAAAACGGTAGCTCTGGCGTTTACTGGCATCGGCAATTTATTCCGCACGTGAGTATGTGCGATGTGTTGCCTGAGATAACGGTAGAGCGCACACAGGACTTAATGAAAGTGCCAGACGATCAACTGGCAAAGTATGATGTTATCGTATTGCACGGGCGCATCAGTGACGAGGTACTGCGAAAGCTAAAGCGTCTGAATAAGTCATACGTGTATGACGTTGACGATTACTGGTATTGTACGCCAGACAGAACATTCTACAATGAATGGAAACTACTCGATCATGCTGCTAATGTTGAAGGTTGTATCAAGGGCGCTGCGTTGCTAACGTGTTGCTCCGATACATTGGCACAATACATAAAGAAACACACGGGCGTTATCGCTCATGTCTTCCCGAACGCCATCGGGGAAAAAGACCCACAATTCACGCCAATAGAAACCAAGTCGGATCGTATTCGGTTTGGTTTCATTGGTGGGTCTTCACACGTTGACGATGTTCGTGTTGTTGGTCGTGCGATCCGTAGGCTCTGGAATGAATACCCAGAGTATCGTGATGCGTGGCAGATTGTTTACGGAGGATTCAGTACAGATGTTAACGTGTTTGATCAGCGCGGTTATCGGGTTAACGTAAAGCAAAAGGATTATCCTTCTGTGCAGATTGAGCGCACGTTGTCGTTGGATTATATGCTGTGCAGCCCTTCGCATCAGGAAACATTGAAGCGATACACATTAGAGGCAACGGAAGAGAATGAGAACTACCGACGCATCTGGACTATGGATGTGGAGAATTACGCGAGGATGTACAATCATATCGACCTTGCTATTGCTCCGTTGAATCGTAACACGTTCAACATCTGCAAGTCTAATCTGAAGATCGTGGAGGCAGGATGGATGGGTAAGGAGGTTATCTGTTCAGCGGTTAGCACGTTTGACGATGGGCTGACTTATAACGATTGTTATGTGTGTGATACTGATCAGGACTGGCTGAATGCTATGTTGGATCACATTGAGAATTTCATCAGCTATGGTAAGCCGATACAGTCGGAGTTGCCAGAGTTGGTTCGGACGCATTACAACGCTAACTACTTCGCGGAAAAGAGGTACGAACTTTATAAATCAATACTATGAGCAAGGCAAAAATTGAGGTTACTTCTAATGAAATGTCAGAAGAAATAAAGGATCATTTTGAAAAATTCAGACTGAGAAAAGATTTAATTGCATCAATTCAATTATATTCAGATAGTGAAGAAAAATGGGTTTCGGTAAAAGGAAAATATGAAGACGTATGTGTGCTTATTGCGCAGCAAATGATTGATGATGAAAGTTTCAAAGAACTCATAGAAAAGTCTATTTTCATGTGTAATACAGTAATGAAACAAGAAAGACCGAACTAATGAATAAAATCCCATGTTTCGTTATCAGCTACAACCGACCTACGTTTCTAAAGAAATGCGTGGAGGCGTTGAGTAAAGAGGAAAGGTTGGATATTATCATTGTGGCAAATGATATGATCACGCATAAGATCGGTTCATTTGATTATCATGTATCGCAGCAATCAGAAAACTTTGGTCACACCGTTTGTTGGTCACAGAACCTAGTGCCTAAAGTTCAACCATACATCGTAACCGATTGCGACATTGTTGTGCCTGATAAGTTGCCGTGGTTAGATGTGTTGTTGCAAGGAATGGAGCGCCTACCGAAATACAATAAGTTCGGGCTAGGTCTTAACACTACTCAGATTCCGAAGCACTATCCGCAACGTGAGCAGGTGTTACACCATGAGAACAGGGTGTTGTATAAAAAGAACATCGGAGATAGCAGATTTATCGAAGCACCTGTTGATACTACCCTTGCGTTATATCGTGCAGGTTACACAAACTACTCTATATGGGGCAATCATTCACCGTTGCAATATGTAGGGGAGTGTAAGTCAGTGCGCACGTTAGCGCCTTATGAGTGTACACATTTAACGTGGCACATGACAAAGGAGGAATTGGCTGGTGATGAGCATCAGAATTACCTTAAGTCCATCAATAAAAACTCAACACATTGGAGCGCGAAATGACAAAATCTTGGGAAGATACTATTAAGGATAATCATTGGAATTACACTACAACAGTTGTTCCATCAGAAGATTGTGATGTCGTGTTACTAGTCAATGGAAAAGAAGTCGAAGGAAAATATAAATACCCGTTTCAGTTTTACATTGGAGATAAACGAGTAGGAAATATGATTCTATGGAAACGAAAGTAAAGCTATTACCACAAAGAGCAAAAACGCTATTAGATAAAGATGTTAACGATATTCTAAATCTAATAGTAGATATTTATAAAATTCTATACATTATTGGAGATCGCGAAATGATCAACTCAACATCAACCTACGACATTAAAATTAAATACGTTTTCGTATGATCAACCTATTTGTTTCTTACTACATAGCAACAGTACCTGAGCGTCAAGCGGAGATAGACTACTGCCTGAAAGCGAATATCGAGAATCCAAACATCAGTAGTATTATATTGCTTTTGGATAGACCAGATGTATTTGTTCCGTACAACAGCAATAAACTATACGCTTATAACAGAAAAGGTTCTGGAGCGCCAACGTACAAAGAGTTCATTGATATTATAAATGAGGTTCAGAATAACGATGCGATAAACATCATATCGAATGCCGATATTATATTTGACGAATCAATTGCACTGGCATCAAAACTTAAACCAAATGAATGTTGGGCGCTGTCACGTTGGGAAATGAAAGAGGATTTCTCAAAGCATCCTGAACAGATTCAACGGTTCGGTGATTCTCAGGATGTGTGGATATTTAGAGGTAATATAAAGACACTATCAAAAGCGGACTTTCCTCTAGGTAAGATGGGATGCGACAACCGTATCGCCTACGAAATACACAAGGCAGGATATAAGATCAGCAACCCGTCACGATCTGTATTTACGTGGCACTTGCATAACTCAGGCGTAAGAGGCTACAATCCTGCAATACGCAACGAACACACAGTAGTAAGTCAACCGTATTTAAACGTACCCGTAACGTCGCTATGATCATCTTACACGCAGGATGTACCGCCACTGGCGAACCGCTCAACGGGTTTCAAAAGGCACTGATAAAAGTTTCATCGGTGTACCGTGAGATCAATGTTTCATCGGGTAGCAAGAATGACGAACTGATCAGGGTTAACAAAGAGATACAACCTAACATCATATTCCTGCAATACCAACAGGAGGGCGTTATACTTCCGCACGTGTTGATACAGATCAAACGCGATAACCCTAACGCGTGGGTAGTTAACTACACAGGTGACGTTCGGCATCCGCTACCGAAGCATTACATAGAAATGGGCAGCGTAATTGATTGCACGTTGTTCTGTAACTATACGGATGTATGGGAAGCTCGGAGGCTCGGAATAAACGCGGAGTACCTGCAATACGGAATAGACCCTGAGATATACAGCCCGTCAGCAACGGCAACACACAGCCCTGAGATAGTGTTTTTCGGTAACAACTACGGCAATCAGTTTCCGCTATCAATACAGCGTGGGCAAATGGTTAACTACCTAAAGCAGCATTACGGCAACAGGTTTGGAGTGTATGGTAATAACTGGGGATCGCACCTAACAGGAAACTTCAACGGCAACCAACACGGGGAGGCGGCAATTTACAGGGGATGTAAGATAGGAATAAATCTTTCACATTACGACTATGAGCGGTATTCTTCTGACAGAATGTTCAGGCTTATGGCTTGTGGGGCGCTGTGTATGTCGCACCGATACGCAGGGATTCATCTTGACTTTGAACTGGGTAAAGAAGTTGTTGCGTGGGATTCATTTGAGCATCTGAAACATCAGATTGATTATTATCTTGCGAACGAATCGGAGCGCCTTTCTATTGCTAAGGCAGGGTGCGATAAGGTACACAGGACGCATACATTTGATGCAATGGTGAAAAACTTAATCACGATCTACAATGATAAAAAAGTACAAAACGCTACTTTCGAGTAGGCGCAAGATTCAGGAGCGCATTGCTAAAATGCAGGTGAACCTTGACAGGGAGAAAAAGAGAATTCAGTTAATCGACAAACAACTAACAGAAATAGATAAATCGGTTTATGCAGTATAAGATAATCGGATATTGCCCACTATTCTATGGTAAGGAATATATCCGCGAATCGTTAGGTTCAGTGGTGAATCACGTTGATAAGTTCGTAGTGCTTTACACGAATACCCCTTCATACGGACACGGAACGGATAAGCGTTGCCCAGATACTGAGGATGAATTACGCTCCATTGCAGAAGAGGCGCTAGGGGATAAGCTGATATGGGTTAAAGGTTCATGCGGTCAGGAGGGCGCACATCGTGGAGAGATATTGCGTTACTCTCATGGGTACGACGGTATCTTAGCCATTGACGCTGACGAGGTGTACGATCAGGAAGACCTGCCAAAAGCAATAGAGGCGGCAATGGCACAGCCGAACCGTTATGCAGGGTTCGCAGGGTATATCAACTTCTGGCGCTCATTCAATCACGCGTGTTACGATGGTTTCACTCCTATACGATTTACGAACCTTCACAGAGATTCAGACGCAGGAATGGGTGTGGTATCTTGTAAGGTGTATCACTTTAGCACGGCACAGTCACGCGAGATTATGGATTTTAAATATGAGATACACGGGCATAAAGCAGAGTTGCGTGAGAATTGGTTGAATGATATTTACTACGGTGAAACGATGAACGATTTACACCCTACTTCATTTGGTCTATGGAACGCTACACCGTTTGATAAAAACACATTGCCAGAATCACTAAAGCAGCACCCTAACTTTAACAAAGATCGGATATGACCTACGGAGCTGTAATTGTCGAAACCCGACCAATAGAAAACCTTCATCAGATAATTTACAAGCACGTAAAGTATCTACCGAAGGACTGGCAGACGTTGGTATTCTGTTCAAAGGAAAACGAACACCTAGTACCTTCGACCTGTAAGAAAGTCGTACTGCCTTCCGCGTTCATGGATCAGAACGAATACAACCGCCTGTTAACGTCTATGTGGTTCTGGAATAACATACCATTTGAAAAGGTTCTGATATTTCAGCATGATTCGGAAATCTTCAGACGTTGGAATAAGAAATTCGAGCAGTGGGATTACATTGGCGCTCCGTGGGGTTTTCAGCGTCACGGTGGTAACGGTGGTCTATCATGGCGTTCAGTGGATGCTATGAAGTTCTGTATATCCAAAACAGAATGGATTCATGTAATGGGCAATGAAGACGTTTACTTCTGTAACATACTGCACAATACGACACAGTACAAATTAGCTGATCGTATGGTATGTTCTGAGTTTGCGTGTGAAACTATCTATCAGCCTAATACTTTCGGGGGGCACGCAATCGACAAATGGTTAACGCCTGAAGAGTGTACAAAACTAAGAACGCAGAAGCTGTGATAAAACTAGGGCGACATAGTTACTGTTACGGTGTGCAGCGTGGTACTATGAACACGGTACACGTAGGCAACTTTTGCAGCATTGCTGAGAATACAGTATTTGACGGTGGATTCAATCACGTAACGGATAATATTACTACCTTCCCGTTAAAGAAGATTTGGTCTGAGTTAGACAGCAACATTGAAACGCCTAAAGACATTCACATAGGACATGACGTATGGATAGGGGAGGGATGCTTTATAATGTCAGGCGTTACAATCGGAAACGGTGCAATCGTGGGATGCAATTCGGTAGTTACAAAAGACGTGCCTCCGTATTGCGTTGTTGCAGGATCACCTGCGCGTATCAAAGGCAGAAGGTTTTCATCTTATGAGATTGAGCAATTGGAGCGGATAGAATGGTGGAACTTTTCAGACGATAAGATACGGGCTATTGCGCATGAATTACAATCAGGGAATATACAGGACTTCATTAACAAACATAAACCATGAACAGAATAGAAATAATTCAGTCGTACATTAACAAGTACGGATATAAGAACTACCTAGAGATCGGGGTGCAGGCAGGTCATTGCTTCCGTGCTATTCAGTGCGCCAACAAAACAGGCGTTGATCCTGATCCTACAAGCGCGGCAACGATTCACAAAACATCTGATGAATTCTTTGCTTCGTTGAAAGATATAACACGATACGACTGTATATTCATTGATGGGCTACACCATTCCGATCAGGTTTACAAAGACATCAAAAACGCTTTATATTATTTGGCAGAAGGCGGCACAATCATAATGCACGACTGTAAACCGACAACGGAATTCATGCAGCGTATTCCGCTAACTACTCAGGTAGAATGGACTGGCGACACATGGAAAGCGTATGTAAAGGTTCGTACTGAGCGTGAAGATTTGGAGATGTTTGTCGTTGACACAGACTGGGGGTGCGGTGTTATCAGAGCAGGGAAGCAGGAAAAACTTGTTATTCCTTCTGGCGTTGAACTGACATACGCTAACTTTGAAAAGTATCACGCGGAATGGCTCAACCTTATTTCAGTAGAACAGTTCAAAGCTAAGTTGTAATGAAACCACGCCTACTGTTTATTCCGCTCCATTGGGACGCAACGCCACGACCGCATGAGGATTATTACAATGCGCTATGTGAGCTGTATAACGTTAAGTATTTTGACAACGATTTATATTCTCGTATTCTATTTGGCAACTACAATGACTTTGATTATGTTTTCATTCAATCTGGCGCTATAAGTCCTGAAAGTGAAATTATGCTTAAGTCAGCGACAAGCGCAAAGGTTATTCAATGGACTGGCGACGCAAGATCCGAAGTAATGGAAAACGTAACGCAGTACAAAGGTATCGCTGACCTTACATTACTTGCAGTCGGTATCGGTCAAAAGGAAATGTACGAATCCGCGTTAGGATGCCCTGTTGACTATTTGCAGCAAGGCGTATTCGATTCATTCTTTATCGAGCCTCAGGAATTAACAGAAGGCAAAACAGTTTTTATCGGCAACAACTACGACCAATTTGAAGGCGCAAGAGAACGGGCTAAACTTTGCCGCGATCTGGCATACGACACAACATTTGAAACAATCGGTAACGGATGGAACTGGCGACATAACAACACGCGCTCCATACCTTACCACGAATCAGCAAAGATTTATAATGAATCGTATATCAGCATATCACACGCTTGTTTCAATGACGTTGAAGGTTACTACTCAAACCGTACTATTGACATCATGGCGGCAGGTGGTTGCTGTCTTATGCGATATGTGCCGAACGCTGAGAAGTTTTTCAAGCACGAAGAGAATGTAATGTTCTACCAGACCAACGAAGAGGCGGTAAGCATTATTAAGTTCCTGAAACAGAATCCAGACGTAAGAAATGAGATCGCGTGGAGCGGGCATAACTTAGCGAAAAAATACCACACTTTCAAGTACAGAGCCAAAGAACTAAAGGAACTAATACAAAAGCATCTATGAGATTTTTAATCGCTATCCCATTTCTGTCTGGCGCTGATCATTCACGAATGGCTATTGAATCGGTAGTAAACAACGGCTACCACGATTTACTGTTGATTGATAACGGGGCTAGTCAGGACGTCAAGGAAGTGATTAACTATTACCATTCCAGAGATAACGTACATATTATCTCGAATCCTGAAAACGTCTACGTTAACCCTGCGTGGAATCAGGCAATGAAATACTTTATTTGCCGTAAGCAGTACGACGGGCTTATACTGATGAATTCCGATCTGATCTTACATGATAAGTGGCACGTGTCGCTATCTAGGTTTTACAACAATGAGGACAATCAGAATAAGATTCCAATACCCATTATTACCGATGTGCCACAGGCATTTGATCAGAACGACCAAACCTTCACAGAGGTTAGCGGTGGTATATCAGGGGTCTTTATCGTGTTGCCGCGTAAAGCTGTGGAATGCGTTTATCCTGTGCCAGAAGAGATCAAGGTATGGTTCGGTGACAATTGGGTTTACGATGTCGCAAGAGGCTGCGGATTTACTACAGGCGTACTCAACGGTATTGTTTCCCATCATTGGTGGGGCGGTAGTCGGACGATAGCGAGAACGAATAACGTATCTCAGATTATCGAAGACGACAAAAAAGCATGGCACGAGAAAATATCTTTTCAAGTGCAGCAAAAAATCAGCGAACATAACACGGGGCGTTAATACGTTCACATAGTGGTGATGTACTTTTACAGGTACAATTAAGCCACGATGATAACACTAAGCGAAGTTTCTACCTGTTTGTCTGGGTTGGTTGGTTTCCGTAATTCCGACAGAACGTGTATATCTGATTTCTCAAACGCACAGACGGGATCGACATCGACGGTATATGTAACGGACGAGCCAGCGATAACACCTACAAACATCACGGCAGCGATGCCGAAGGATTACACATCAATCGTTGATTACGTCAGCGACACAATCCGAAAAGCACAGTTAGAAGTATCGCAGGAATTCATCAACAGACACAAGGAACTTACACGAGCGCGAACGCTGATTGACAACATCAATCCAGTTAAAGGCGTGAACCTGTTCACAAATCAGATTACTAAGTCAGGGCGTTTCGTGGGTATTCTTATCGAGCCTCGCAAGTCAGATTCTATTGTCGCGGTGTTAAAGTACATCGGTGTTCAGTTCAATCAACTCAATACAGGGCTTACACTTTACCTATACGAAACATCACAGAATATACCACTGGCAACACTTACGCTAACAGGTCATAACAAGGTATTGTCTTTGCAGTGGTTTGAAAGTACAATGACAGCGCGTTACCGTAGCAACAATTACGGAACGGGTCAGCGTTATATGCTTGGGTACTATGAAAACGATTTAAGTGGTAATGCCGTTAGCACATCAATTGCACGTTGTTCAACGTGTGACAGCGCATATCCTACAGGATGGATCGAGCGTTATCAGCGCCATGTTTACGTGACTGGCTTCTCTGTTCCTGCTTCTGGCTTAAACGGTACTAACCTGCCGAATCCTGAATTGATCGGAGAGAGCGACGAAACATACGGGCTGCATTTGCGCTTCTATACTACGTGTGACATTACAGATGTCTTCTGTGATAACAAGAATATGTTCGCTTTGCCAATTGCTAAGAAAGCAGCTATGAAGTTTTACATGGATATGGCAAACAACTCTAACCTATCACGTGAGGCAGATATGACGCGTGATCGTGCAATGACGAATTACGCGGTAGTAAAAGAGCAGTACGACGACCTTATGAAGTCATTACGCATTGACTTTACGGACATTGACAAATACTGTTTGCCATGTTCTCAACGTGAACTAAGAATCGGAACGCTGTCATGATAACGCCATTCATACTATCACTTTGTGCAGGTTGCTTTGTTGCCGTTATGCGCTATGTGCTTAACGACAAATGGAACGCTCTTCCAAAAGGCATCTGCCATTTCTGTTTGTTCTTTTGGATTTCATTCGCCATTGAAATTCCAATTGCTTTAATAGGACTAACGCAGTCAATACAATACGCCACACTTATTCTGATATTCGGAGCAGCGGTATCTACCGTTGTGTCAAACATTGGATATGTGTATATCAAAAACGCCAATCTATGAAGAGTTACAAGATTAAACCAGACGGAGCAGAGTACAACCTTGCGGAGAACGCGGAGGACTTGGGTATTGTTCGTTTCGGTGTGCTGAAAAACGTTATCACGGAAGAGAGTTCAGGGATGAAGTTCCCAGACATTATCGAGTGGTTTGCATCACGAAGACCGCATTACAACAACCGAGATTTATACGCATTGCTAACGTCTGAGATTAACCTTGCAAAACAAGTTGAGGACAATCACAGTAAGATATTTAACGACACTTCGCACAGAATATTTTCTTTGATTGTTACTGAAAAGGACGAAGACCCATTTGATTACGATGCAACACGTGCTGATGAGAAGTTAAAGCGCATGGCACAGGAAGGATTGACGCAAGGGGAGGTGCTTAGTGTCACTGCAAATTTTATCGAAATGTCGCCAACACTCTCGAATTCCTTTTTCCTGATGAGTTTGGCGGCGATGGCGAAAACGCTGAAATCCTCAGAGCCTATGCTTCAGAGCTTCTCCGATCAATTGGGAGTGCAGGAATTTTCGAACGAATTAAAACAGACGCCACAGTAAGAGAGATTGAAGATAAGATTGCAGAGATAACGAAGCCTAAGCAGTTGCATACATACCGAACTGCGGATGGCGTAAAGTACGGAGTTCTAACACAACAGCTAATGGATTTTGAAACGCTGTGTTATTCGATGTACAAGGCTGACGGAGGGGTAAAGGTATCTGAGTTGAAAAGAATGAATTGCATTGAGTTTTATACGCATAAGAAGAATCTAACGGAGTACCTGAAAAAGACAAAGCCAGTAAAGAATGAGCGAGATTAAAGTTGTCATAGATTCGTATTCAGAGGCGCAAAGTCTTAAAGACACCAATGCAGAGTTGGAAAAGATGCTTACGCACTTACGCGAGGTATCGAAGATCAAAGGCAATAAGGCGAAACAGGCGGCAGATACGAAAGCTATTGCATCGGAAACGGCAGAGTTAAAAAAGCAGCAGGTACAGATTGAGAAGCTAAAGGCGGCAATTGATAAGCAAGCGTTGGCTCAACAAAAACAGGCGGATCAGGCTGTAATATCTAATAACAAAGTTCTGAAGTCAGAACAGTTGCTAGAGCAGCAAAAGATTAAAACAGCCAGAGAAACACTAAAGCTACAGGAGGCAGAGAAGAAAGCGGCAGATCAGGCGGCAAAGAATGCGGAACGGGCAAAGCGCCAGAATGATGCCTACGGTCAGTTGTCACGTCGTCACGCGGAATTAAGACGTGAGGCGATGAACCTTGCAGCGGCATACGGTTCTGAAAGCAAAGCGGCAAAAGACGCATCGGCAAAAGCTAATGCATTGGATGCGCAGTTAAAGAAGATTGACGCATCAACGGGAGTACACACGCGTAACGTAGGTAACTACGCTTCAGCATGGCAGGGGCTTAACGGTGTACTAGGAACGCTAGGAATAACACTTACTACTGGCGCTGTTATCAGCGGACTTAAATCTACAGTCGAATCTTATCTCGAAGCGGAGAAAGGCGCTAACGCGTTGGCGTTTGCCATTAACAATGTGGCAGGAGAAGGTGAGATTGCATTCACAAAATTACAAGAGCAGAGCGCAAAGTTGCAGGAATCAGGCGGTGTATTTTCTGACGATGAAATTACAAACGCACAGACGCAGTTGATTAACTACGGATTGTTATCAGATGAAGTAGAGGCGTTAATGCCTAAGATACTTGATCTGGCAACAGCTCAGGGTGTTGATCTGGCAACGGCAACAGATACTGTAATCAAAGGTATTAACGGTCAGACGAAGGGATTAAAAGCGGTAGGACTTGACTTTAAAGACACAGGAAACAAAGCGCAGAATTACAGCATCGTACTTGATAAGCTGACGAAGTTTGAGGGTGCAGCGGCAAACGCGGCAACGACAACGGAAGGACGTTACAAGGTTCTGATGAATCGCTTTGATGATCTTAAAGAACAGATCGGGGAATACCTCGTAAATCAGGGTTATGAATTTCTACAGCATTGGGATTTGTTGACTGGAAAAATAGACGCCAGTACCTATGCAATGGATATGTTTAAAAAGAAAGCAACTGGAGCATGGGAGCCGATTGTAGACAACGCATTATCCGCTGTTAATGATATTGAAGGGACGGGAAATAAAGTAATATTCTTAAATCAGAAAATACTTGACGCTCAATTGACTATTAACCGTTACCGCGGAGAACTAGCAAAGATGCGTATTCGTGGTGATGAAACGGCAGGAATAGAAGGAGCTATTGCAGGGATGGAGGAGCAACTTGCACGTCTTGAAGCGGCACGAAATGAGGTGATGAATCCTGCCAAGAAAACAACAGGATCAGGTGATGACGACAAAGAGCAGGTAAAGAAAACATCCGAAGCGTGGAAAGAGGAATACAAATTTTCCGAGCAGCGAAAGAAGGACAAAGAGAAAAAGCACCTTGACGAACTAAAACAGGGCAAAGAAAGAAATGATCAGCTATTAGCGGAAGTTGAGGCGCGTAGACAGGCGAACGAAGAAATTAAAGAGGCTCAGGAAGACCTAGCACATTGGCAGTGGAAACAGGAAAAGGAGAAGGAAGAAAAACTAGCCGAACTGCGTAAACAACAACAGCAGGAAATGCTCGACGAAATCGAACACGTCGGGGATCAGGTTATACAGGAACTTCAGAAGCGATCAGAGAAAGAGTTGTCTATTATCCGCGATAAGATAAACGAGCAGGAGGCAATGGTGGATATTCAGCGCCAACGTGCGGCACAGGGTCTATCTAATACTTTGGCATTCGAGGAACGCAAAAAGGCTGAATTAGAACGCGCAGCAATCGCGGAACAAAAGAAACAGGAGCGCCTGAAAAAAGCCGAAGCGTACTGGACATTACTGGCGAAGTTTGCAGAATCGGATTCCGATCAGGCAGCGGAGAAAGCAGCGCGCGAGATAGTCGAAGGTATCGCCATATCAGCGGCATTCGCAGAGAAAGGCGGTATGGGTGAAGACCTGAAAGACACAACAACATTAACGGAAAAAGGGTGGAGCAAGACACACGGAAGCGGTGACGTGCTTACCATGATTTCCCCGAAAGAGGGAATTCTTACGGAGCAGAACATAGCGGCATTAGGAGGTAAAGAAGGTTTCTATAATCTCGTTTACAACCTTGAAAAGATGGGCAGCAATCCGATTAACGACGATATATTCTCACAACAGAATGAGGCGTTTATGAACATCGCACTGATGAAAGCGCCTGTTGTTGACACGTCGAAGCTAGAGCAGAAGGTGGATAAGCTGACGGAGGTTATCGAGAATAAGCCAGTATCACAATTTGAAGTTGACAACTTAGGCAACATCATTTACACGATCATTAAAAAGAACAGCAGAATAGTAACCGACAAAGGCTCATTTATCAAGCCATCACGAAACAAACTGATTAACTAATGGCATCCGATCTGGAATTCATACTCGACGGAGATTCATCAGTACCGCCTACCGAATGGCAAAAGATGGAGGTACAGTTGAACTGGGACGGCTCAGACAATCTGAGTACGTCGCTGTCGACTAATGCGTTCACTTTTGAAGGCGCGGCTGCAAAGCGTATTAATACGTGGATCAGTCAGGGGATGAATGGCAACAAAGGAATCTTTGAAGGGATGCCATTCAAGATTCAGACGTGTACGAATCAAACCGTATTAGACGGCTGTATAGACACGGCTGCAACGGAGGCAACGTACCGCTGTGATCGTGTGGTAGTGCCTGTAAGGGATAACCGTATTAACGATTACATTACGGATAGAGCCGATGCGTTTTCGTTTGCTTATCTGGCGTCATTACCTGCATCAGCGGCAGGGCGTATTTCATCGGCTGATTACAAGTTGATACCTTATTGCATTTCATCTATTCCAGATTACAATCAGATCATGACAACGGCAATAGCCTTGTTTCTGGTTACTAAGGAAATAGCGGAGATAATCAGAAAGACAGCAGACATTGCGGCTGAATTAGCTGTGCCTCCCGTGTCGTTAGTTGGTGCTGTGAAGTTGATTTTACAGGCGGCATATATTGTTGTTATTGTAGCTGCAATTATCAATCTTATTCAAACGCTGATAGATAACATTATTCAGCTACCGAAGTATAAAAAAGGTATGTATTGTCGCACGTTGTTTTTGCGTGGTGCGCAATATCTTGGGCTTAACTTTTCTAGCACGATTCTTAATAACACATCTTCTGCATATTACAGAGCGGCAATAATTCCGCGAAAGATCGTACAGCCTAACGGTAACATATTCACACGGGCAGCGGACGAAAGTACCACATCAACATCATGCGGATATTATGACGGTACGTTTGGTCAGTTCATCCGTGAGATGGAAGACATCTTTAACGCTAAGGCTATTGTACGGGGCAATACGCTACACTTTGAGCGCGTGGACTATTGGAATAATCAATCATCCGTAACGCTGCCCGATCTGGATTTGTACGGAACAAACAACGGTCAATACAGATACAACGCGTCGGAGCTGTCTTCAAATTACTTTGCTATCTGGCAACTGGATAATCAGGAGTTGAACACATACGACGATTACAACGGAACAAGCTGCCAGATGCAAGCGCGTCCTACGATGTATTCGGTGAATAAGAATATCCTTTTACAGAATTTAACGGAGAAGCGTTTCGCGTTTGCGTTGGCAAAGAGAAAGACGAAGTTAACAGCGGTAGAGAAAGCGTTGCAAGTTGTAATGAACATCATGTCATTCTTTACTAACTACCCTCCGCAATCTAACCGTATTGGATGGCTGTTATTGTCGAATGACTTTACAGGCGTACCGAAGTTTTGCGTATTGGATTCATCAAATAAGATCGCATCAAACAACGCAACGCTTACTAGCGCAACAACGCTGATGAACAACTATCATTCAGTTAGCTTTCCGCTTCAGGATCAGTGGTTACTTTACGAAGGATGGGAAATACCTTTTTGCTGTGACGATTATGTAGCACTGATCAACAACAACACTATCCGCACGTATGACGGGCGCATAGGTAAGATCAGAAATCTGAGGTGGCAGGTTGGTAGCGATGTAGCTGTAATTGATTTCAAGGTTCGCCCACAGGGAGGACGATATACTAACAACATAACACAAACATTCATATCTGATTTACGATGAAAGACAACGGAGCAGAACAACTGGCGCAAATGGCTAACGACCTTAAACAGCTATTATCCAATGCAGGAAACATTACGGATATGGTTGGCGCGGCTCAGGACTTATTGCCTAAGCATAAGTTCACAGCGGAGATTGACGGACACGTGTTTGAGGTTAGCCTTGCTCTTTCGGGTAAAGCAATCGTGTTGAACTTTCAGGACGACATTAAATGCACTTCACTTTACAACGAAATGAAGGAGAATAAAAAAGGATTTTTCAAACGCATCTTTAGTAAATAGCCATGCCAATTACTGTAACGAGTTGCAAATATTACGATGAGTTCATCGGTAACACGGGATCGAACAGAGGCTCTGATCATTTGATCGGCTCTGTGGGATCAAAGGTTACCGCTGTTATTGACTTTTACGTTAAGGTATCGGCTGAGAATCTAACGCTGATAACGCGCGCTTCTGAAAATACGATTACTCGTACTGATTCAGGGTCGTTCATTAAAGATGGATTTCAGCAAGGGAATGAAATCTATGCGGAAAACTTAGGTGCTGATACTGGCACGTGGTCTGTATCTATTGTTACAGATAAGGTGCTTACTATTGCAGGTTCACTAACAACATCTTCTACATATCTTAACGCAAGTATATATCGTGATAATAACCCGACAGCATCGGAATACTATTACAATCTGGTAGAAAATGACGCTCCAGATTCGTTTGTTTCATTGACGGACAATCAGACGCAACAGCGATATATTGCAACGGGCATATCCCCAACAGGATCGACGCGCACATATACCATTGCCGCTAATTCTAAGGCGTGGGCTATTGATGCGGATGGTTTTGGTGTTACGATTCAGGGAACGGGGATAAGCAATCATAAGCATTATTTCCGTATTACTCAGGTATTCGTTATTACACCTATTGCATTAAGTTCTCAAATTGAGAACCTGCAAAATGGAATACCGCCTGCGCCTGATTACATGGCAGATCGTAAGTGTTTACGCCATGTGTTTAAGATCAATATGAAACTGGATAAAACCGATCCAGAGCATTATGATACTATCATCTTTTCACGAAAAGGCAATACGGCATGGTACGGTGAATACCTTAACGGACAGGACGCTACATACTCCGTGTCTGATGTTACCTACACATACGACGGTGAATCGGTTAATGAAGTTCAGTATGATTCATCCACAGCAACAACAGTAAACTTCACTTTAAACAGCACCGAAAACGTATTTACGACAGGCACTACGGCTACCGTTCAGATGGCATACATTCCTATCAACGAAACGGAGTACGTTAACACTACACGTAAGTTTAGAGATGTATTCGCCTATGATCGTGCAACGGTTACTTGTGGGGCAGGGGCTGTTAGTGGTATTAACTTAGGAACAAACTACAGCCAGATATTCTCTGTGACGGCTACATACGTTAGTTCTACCCAGATAACAATTTCAGCAGACATTAAACTGGCTGCGGCATTAGCGACTACCATAGGATCAAACGAGAGCGACAACAGAAACTATCTGATCTTTGTAACAACGCAGGATAAATCGTTGACGCAAACGAAACAGACAGACATGAACTCTGTTATTGTTGACGTTAATAGTTATGGCAAAGACCTTGACGATCCTACGCTATGGTTTGTAAATCCAAACGTAAGCTATTACAATGCAAGCGGATTAAATCTTGGTTCGTCGCTATCTGGTAAAGCAGGGGATATAGTTCGTGCGGTAGTTCCGTTTCAGGTTAAGAACTCAGGATCGCAAAAACTATATTCAATAGGCGTTGTTACAAAGGCGGTTCACACAGGCGGTACTGACACTTTCATACTTGAAGAATGGGAAGCGGACACGAGCGGCTACTGCCTCGATGATGGTGTGCAACAGATAGATATTTCACAAAGCAGAAACTACCGCCTCCCTTCTTCACACATTCTGAATAACATAACCGTTACACGGAATACAGCGCTAGATACATCAATACGTGCAGGTTACACATTGAGCTACCCATTTTATTTACGTTACGAAACATGGCGCACACTTGAAAACGCAGATTGTGATTTCGGTGACGCAACGCAGAACTGGGCAGAGATAAGCGCCAAATCAGGTTGGTCAATAAAGCAATACATAACCGCTGAGGTTTACGATCCTGCAACGGATTATACAACAGAATTTCAGCAGGTGTGCGACATCAACGTAAAGACGACATCGGCAACAGGAGATACTGGCGTATGGGGTGTTGTTACTACATACGATAACGCAGGTGTTAACGAACAGTACGGGGAAGTATTGAATTACGAAAACACAACAGTCGTTGCTAACTTCTACGGCAATTTCAGTTCATTGCCTAGCGGAACAACAGGGTACTATGCGATATTGTATCTCGATCAGGGTAATATCGGTGGGGTAAATTGGACTTATCCTTTTGCCTCAAACGAAGATTTAAGACAGGCTGACGGATTATCCCCGTGGATAGGGGCAACGGGTACTACGACAACGGTACAGATCGTACAGGTATCTTCAACGCATATTCGGGCAACGGCAAAACTCGACTATAATAAACTTGATCCGTCAATCGGCAATTATAATTTCAGAGCTAAATTAGACTACTTATCATGACAGTAATCAGAAGTAATCCATACGCAAATCCTAGAGGCGATTTAGGCGCAAACGGTGCGGTAAGCGGCAGACCTGTGATGCCATCAGCGCCTCAACAGGTGCTAGGGTTTAATCCTTTAACGGATTGCTCCCCTGCTTCGTGTCGTTACTGGAATGCGGACTGTTGTTATAAGATTCCAGTATTTGCAGAAGCGGCTACTACATCACCTGATACAGCACCCGCAGATTGGGATATGTACAAAAACGATCAGAGCGCGTTCCTGCTTTCGTTTCCGTCTTATACCACAGGCGCAACGAATACATCAGGAATATCTATTGTACTGCAAAAGGACGTTAACGGAACATGGACTAATACGGCATCGTTGCAAAACAATACGCTAGGCACGTACTATCCTTTTTACTCATTAGCTATTTACTATTACATCGGTGTAAGGATATTCTGGAGAAGAGTATTAAATACTCACGGGGAGGGCTGCTATCGTGTCTATGTTACTTTCAACGTAAACGGACGCGAGGGATGCAAAACATCAGAGCCTTATCAGTTGCGAGAGTTTTCATGTAAGAAAGCACACGGTACTGTTCGCATGGATGCCCGTATGTACGATGGCAGTATCGCTAACATTGACATTGACGGATGGAGAGATTCTTTATGTGAGATTGCATGGTATGATTCTATCCGCTTTCACGGGTTTTTCGGCTATGAAAAATCAGATGAGGAGAAACGCCAGATAGAGTTACGTGACGGTAAAATACTGAAGATGCGTGATGAACTTGTGCAGAAATTCGAGTTGATTACAAGTCCTTTGCCCAAGTGGTTTCACGATAGATTCAAAGCATACGGAACTATGTCAGAAGAATTGAAAGTGAGCGATTACAACTGGAATAACTCGGACTATAACCTGAACCGAAAATTAATTGTACGCGAAGGAGGCTACGCGCCTGAATACAAAATAGGAAGCCGATTGAGTATAGTGAAAGTTACATTCATGGAAGGGTATCAGAACGTATCGCGTTCGTTGTGTTGCGGAGGCACGTACACCATACGATGAAAGAAGGTATTGATAAACTAGCCAGAGCGGTTAAGATATTAAAGTCTTTGCCCAAAGAGATCGCCCAAATATCGGATCGGTCAATTGCTTTTAACTCCGTTGAATTGCTTAATTATAACAGGGAGCAATTGCAGAAGTACGGTATTGATGCGAACGAAAAAAAGCTAGCTTATCAGCACCCACGTAAGAGCAAATTGAAAGGCGTTTATACAGCAAACTACAACAGGTTTAAAGATCGCAACGGAGGAAACACTAAATTTGTTGACCTCACACTAAGCGGTGATTTTATTAGGTCTTTAAAGTTAGATCATAAGCGGCTAGGGGTTTTCAAGATTAACGCTGAAAAAAGCGGTTTTGATTTACAGACCGAATTGGAATGGAATTACGGGGAGGACATACTAGGGCTTACAGAAGATAACCTGCAAAAGTTCTGCAACATTTACTTACAGCCAGATATTAACGCAAGAGTAGAACAATTAATTAACTCAATATGACCTGCATAGTAGTACCTACAAATCCGACAGATGCGATCTTAGATGCGCGTGTGGTCTATCTCATACAACAACAGATTGCTACTTTATCATGGCTTGACGCGTGTTATGGTATTGCCGAAGTTGCGGAGATGAAAAAAGACGACGGAAGTATTGAGGTATTTCCGCGCGTGTACGCAAACCTTGCCAATGTACCACAGACCTATAAGGACGTGAGATACGACGATTCTCTAAAGGCTCAGGCATTCTTTGAAAGAGATTCGGAATATACGCTAGGTGAAGACGGAGAAGAGGATCAGATCAGCTATTCGCTGTCTATTGTCGTATGGGCAAACCTTTATAAGGTTGACCCGCTTCGCAGCTATGATTTCACCGATCAACTGGCAGGTGACATTCTGAGAATACTTAAAGACAACTTCGACGCACATATTGACGAATACCGTATTGATTTACGGAGCGCGTCTGCCTATTCAAAGTACACAATGAGCGATGTGGAGAACAGGTTTATCACATTGCCTTACACAGCATTCAGAATATCATTCCGATATACAGAGTTCAAATCACCTGTATGTTACACGTTTACGCCAACTGCGTCCAGTTGATTTCAGTTAGCGGAGATAACATAAACGTTATTCAGATTATTTAAAATTGAAATAACTTTACATCATGTCGGTATCAATATACATTAACTCTGATCTGTTTATCATTACGATAAATAGCTCAGATACTTTGACTAAGAATAAAGATGACATCCTTTGTACTGTTTCAAAAACCGATAACGACATTGTAGAGATATACGAAACTACACCGAACGAGGCGCAGCGTAATCTCATATTTAGTTCTAAGTACACTAATTTCACATCACCTACAGGCTCTACTGGAATAAGCGTATGCACGGCAATCAATGATTTGATCAAGTACGGAGACCTCCAATATGATGCAATATACATAGATGAAACAAGATGGAGGACTATATCAACGGCTAATGCTTTTCATATAGCATCTGCTGTTACCGCTGCTGATGTGTTTTGGCACACAACATTAGGGCAATCTTCCATTAGGCAAAACGTAGGTTCTTCTAACCCGCCTGCATTTACTTATTTAAAAGCCAGTGATTACGTTTCATCAATAGGATTAACACCTAAGCTACGCATTAAAGTATCTCTAATGGCGGTTAACGACACAGCGCCTGCACGTACATTAACGGTAGGTCTATATCCGTGTAATAGCCCAACATCAGGGACTACTGGAGGTGTAGGTGTTCGTGCGTATGCTTCAGGAACAGTTGTAACAGGAAGTAATACTATCTCTTTTGCTTCACCTGCTGCTGATAACATGACATTTGATCAATACACGCAATCATTTAGTTTTCCATCAGATGGACTATACTCTATTGCTACAAGCATAAGCGGTGCGCTAACAGCTAACTCTGGCGTACACATTTTAGCTGAATTACAAGTTCACTTTGAATAATATAAACCTATTGAAAAAACGCACATCAAATGTCACAATATCCATCAACATCAAATCCAACAAATACCATTAGTTCATCTATGGTTCTTATACAGAGTGGAGCGTGTCAGTTAACGGGATTCACAATTTACAATCCAAACTCAACAAATGTTTGGTTGCACTTCAAAGATTCTTCTGATGTTAGTTCTGCTGCAACAGGATCGACATCATGCTATAAGTTATTGATACCTGCGGAAAATCAGATTGTAGCTTATGTTAATTCAGGCACATCCGACGATCCAGATGGCATTTGGTCGTTTGCATCAGGAATTACAGTAAAGGCTGTAACAGGTTTTGCAGATTCAAACAATACTGCGCCATCAACACCAATTTCAGTTTGGTTTCAAATTAGACCATAATGGGCGGCTACTCAACATCTGGCAATTGGCGGTATGTGGATATATCTAGCGGATATGTCACTGGAGGTAGTGGTGGTTATACCGTCCTAGATTATACATCGCCAACATGGGAAACTAACTCTTTCTCATTTGATGCTACTGATGATATAATGACTGCTGATTCGACTATATCTACATTGATTAACAATGCTATTGTCGGATCAAATAAGCAGTTTACTATTTCGTTATGGGTTAAGAAAAACAGTAACCCTGCAACCGCTCAGTTTATACTTTGTCGTGATAAATCATCTGCAACGTCAGCGCGTCAGTTTACGATCAACTTTACCAACGCTGAAAAGTTTCAGGTTAGATTGTTTACCAATAGCAGCAACGATATATCCTACGTTTCAACGGCATCAATAAGCGAAACTCGCGAATGGAATCAGTTTACGATCGTATATGACGGTACGCTATCGGCTACGTCACGCATAACTGTTTATCGTAATGGACTTGCATTAGCAGGTACAACAACGCAGACGGGAACATTTACAACTATCAATAACATTTCGTCACCTGCTATCAACTTGGGAGGTCGTAATGACGCCCCTAGTTATTCCAATATTAAAGTCGGTCAGATTGCAATATTCAATGACAACCTATCGGCTAGTAATGTTGCAGCACTTTACAACGAGCGTGTGCCGTTTGATGTTCGCACTAACTCAGGGTTGAATGCTAATTTGGTATTGCTTTTGAATCCATCGCAGTCTGCCACATTCTCAACTAATTGGACGTGGACGGATTTAGTTTCTGGCGGTGCGTTTACATCC
>Ga0181352_1000196_pt1 | contig 28323 bp, 40 predicted proteins | sample Fa13VDMLBSN_FD_130103 | JGI IMG/M metagenome (GOLD analysis project Ga0181352, IMG submission 130103) | Freshwater viral communities from Lake Michigan, USA - Fa13.VD.MLB.S.N | ecosystem: Environmental > Aquatic > Freshwater > Lake | place: USA: Michigan | collected 2013-09-23 | reverse complement strand
CGGGCCGGCCCCGGTGGCCGCGAGCGCGTCGGCGTCGGCCAGATCATTGGCCGATAGATTGACGGTAAAGCCCCATTCATTGGCCGCCCGAATCCAGCGCAGCGACTCGGCGTCGCGGTAATGCGAGTAAGTGAAGCCCCGGCGGCCACGGTTTGCGGCCACCAGCTGGCCGAGCGCGGCCGGGTCGACCGTCTGGCCGTCGCCGGGTAAGTCGCCGGCTTGATTGTGGCGCCAGAGCTGGCCGGCCGGCAGCGCGGCCACGGCCGCGACGAATTCGGGCCAGAGCTGGCCGCGCTGGCCGGTCGAGACGGCCGCCCAGTGCAGCGCGAGCGGCCCGGCGGCCGCGTAGCATTCGGCGCGCATAGCGCAGTCGGCCGGGCACGTCGCGCGCTCGGACGTCGAGACGGGGATAGGGCCGGTTTTCACGTTGGCCGATTTCGGGCTTAGGTGTACGCGGTAGCTCATGCGCTGGCCCCTTCGCGCTTCGCGTCGAGCGCGTGCGCGTATTCCATCTCCAGCACTTCGGCAGCGGCCGACCACGCCGGCGCGTCGAATTGCACGCCGGCGTAAATCGGTTTTTTCAGCTCGGCGCAGACGACCGGCAGCAGCCGGTGCACGGCCGCGCCCCAGTCGGCGCCGGCGACAAAGGCGGCCAGCGCGGCAGCGCGGGCGGTTTCGGTGGCGCGATCGTTAAAAACCGCGACGGCGATTTGTTGCATTCTCATGGTGTTTATCTCCAAGTGCGAATTTCAAAATTGGCAGAGTGAAGCTCTAGGATGTAGCCCCGGCGGCCGGCGCGCAGCTCGCGCGCCAAGTAGCGTTCGGCGCCGGCCCGGGTCGTCTCGTAGTGATAGATCATGGCCGGGCCCCTTGTCAGACAATGAATTTAGGATGGCGCTGGCACTCAAGATCGGCCGCGACGCGGGACAATTCGATCTTCGATCGGTTCGTCATCGCCGATCGAATCAGCGCTGACATGGCGCACGCCACGAAGTCGACGCCGAGCCCGGCCGCGTGAAATTGCTTGATCTTTGCCACTTCGCGTTTTTCTGATTTGGTCATGTTGCGTTACCCCTTTTCGGTTTAGTTGCCGCGCATCAATCGCGCGCGGTAAAGACAGTGTCGGAAAATCGCGGGCCATTGTCAAACATTCTTTTACAAGCCCCTAGATTTTTGTCGGGATTTGTCGGCGCGTCATTGGCGCGCCCATCTTGGCCGGGCCAGCTGGCGCGATAAATCGGCCGGCTTGAGTGACCGAGCCGAAAAAGTCGCCGTCGAGATGCACATAAGTGGCACCCTTCGGCGTGCGCTGCTCTAGAGCGACGTCGCCCGGCAGACTGGCGTCGAGAATGTCAGCGATTGTCTCGACTTGACCAGACGATAAGAGCTTGCGCATCGGTTCGGCGCGCAGAAAACGATAGAGCGCAGCGAAGTCGGCAAAGGTCGTCGGCTTGAGAATCAGGGATTTGGCGGGCATGATTTGGGTCTCCAATAAAAAACGGAAATTCATTTTAACGGGAAACCGTAAAAACGACAATTTGTTTTTACGGTTTTTTGCGTCGGCGTGTTCGGTCAATTGCGGCCGTTTTCGGTCGGGATTCGGTCGGCCGGCGAGATGACGTGACCCATAGTCAAGGCCGCGTCGCGACTAGCTTTTTTGCCTTTGTTCGGTCAATTCGGTCGTTTATTTGTTTGGACTAAAAGAAAATGAAAATACTGTATAGAATTACAGTAGGGTTTTCCTAGGCGTCGCGCCGGCGCGACTTTCCCGGAGTGACTAAATGGCCGAAGTGACCTAAACCGATGGCGCGCAGAAACGGCCGTAAACCGGGGCTCGCGCATGCGCTGCGCGTAAAAATCCGCTCGGGCTTTGGGTCAATTCGGTCAGCTCCGAACCAATGGCCGAACCGGCCGAACCCGAGCCGGCCCCGGTTCGCGGCCGGCAGCTGGCCGGCCCCGGCCGATGGCCCCGGCATGGCGGCCGATGGCCCCGGCATGGTGGCCGGCACGGCATGACATGGCGCGCTCGGCGCCAGCTGGCGGCCGGCAGCAGCTCGGCGCGCAGCTCGCGGCCGGTGGCCGTTAGTAAGTGCTCACTGGGGCGGTCGGCCGGCCGTTCGGGGATGTTAGTGAGTGCTCACTGACCCCCCGGGGAGGGCCGGCGGCCGGCCGGTCACGAGCCGGTGGTATCGCAAAAATTTTTTTATTTTTTGCACACCGCTCAAAGAATCCTTTACATTTGCGCCTATGGGTCACTTCGGCCATTTGGTCTTCCAGAAAAAATCGCACCGGCGTAAACTGCACACATGTTCAAGAGTCTTCCGCTTACCCTTCGTGAAGTGCGCGCCACAGAGGCGACGCTGGAGCGCATTTACGAATCTGCGTATTTGGGATTGAAGGGTGATGCACTGGCGCTGGCTGCTGGATTACTTCCAGTCGAGTACAACCGACTCAAAGAGCTTGACCAAATGGCCCAATTGGCCGAACAAAAGGGGCGCGCCGACAGTGAACGCGAGAACAGCCAGCATCTGCTCAACGCCGCCCGGGCGGGCGACGCAAAAGCCGCGCTTGCTATCCTCCAGCACACCCACGGCTGGGTTGCCAAACAAGCCATCTCCGTCGAGGTCGACCAGCGCATCAGCGTCATCGACGCCCTGCGCGCTGCTGAGAGCCGCGTCATTGACGGCGCAGTCACAGAAGTGATCGAGAACCAGCCCAGCCCCACGCTACCCAAGCGCGTAGAGAACACGAAAGAAGCGGCGCAACAATGATTCACGTTTACCCAATTGATGATTTGCGCGAACACGTCGTAGAGGGTATGGAGTGTTGGTGCAAGCCACAGCTGGATGAGGAATACGACGTCTTAACGCACAACGCACTTGATGGGCGGGAGCAGTATGAGACGGGCGAACGAAAGCTAAACTGATGCAGAAGCCCATCTACAGTCCTGAAGACGAACAGCTCTTGATGACCCGGCTCTGGGGGCCGGCGGTCAAGGACGACCCTGAGGCGTTTGTGCTGTTCGCCTTCCCGTGGGGGCAGGAGAACACGCCGCTGGCAAAGTACAAGGGCCCGCGCATGTGGCAGCGCCAAGTGCTGCGCGACATCAAGGAGCACATCCAGCGCAACAAGGGCCAGCTGAACATGGACACGCTGCGCGAGGCGGTCAGTTCTGGGCGCGGCATCGGCAAGTCAGCTTTGGTCAGCTGGCTGATCCTGTGGATGCTGTCCACGCGGATCGGATCGAGCGTCGTCGTCAGCGCCAACTCCGAGGCGCAGCTGCGCTCGGTGACGTGGGGTGAGCTGACCAAGTGGTCGACGATGGTGATCAACGCCCACTGGTGGGAGATCAGCGCGACCAAGCTGATGCCGGCCAAGTGGCTGACGGACATCGTCGAGCGCGACCTCAAGAAGGGCACGCGCTACTGGGCCGCTGAGGGCAAGCTGTGGTCAGAGGAGAACCCAGACAGCTACGCCGGTGTGCACAACCACGACGGCATGATGCTGATCTTCGACGAGGCCAGCGGTATTCCTGACTCGATCTGGTCGGTGGGTGCGGGCTTCTTCACGGAGAACATCCTCGACAGGTACTGGTTCGCGTTCAGCAACCCACGGCGCAACACGGGGTACTTCTTTGAGTGCTTCCACGCCAAGCGCGACTTTTGGTCGACGCGGCAAGTGGACGCCAGAACGGTCGAGGACACGGACAAGCAGGTCTACCAGCAAATCATCGACGAGTACGGCGAGGACTCCTCGCAGGCCAAGGTTGAGGTGTACGGGGAGTTCCCATCAGCTGGCGACGATCAGTTCATCACGCCGATGCTGGTGGCCGACGCGGCCAAGCGCGCGCGGTACAAGGACGAGACGGCGCCGATCGTCATCGGCGTCGACCCGGCGCGCGGCGGCGCAGACTCGACGGTGATCGCCGTGCGGCAGGGCCGCGATCTGGTGGCGATCCACCGCTACCACGGCGAGGACACGATGACGATCGTGGGCCGCGTCATCGACGCGATCGAGGAATACAAGCCCACGCTGGTGGTGCTCGACGAAGGCGGCCTCGGGTACGGCATCTTGGACAGGCTGCATGAGCAGCGGTACAAGGTCGTCAGAGGCGTGAACTTCGGCTGGAAGGCCAAAAACCCGATTATGTACGGCAACAAACGGGCCGAATTGTGGGGGCAAATGAAGGATTGGCTCAAAACCGCGTCGATACCCAACGACAGGGGTTTGAAGTCCGATCTGACAGGGCCTACCATAAAACCGAATTCGTCGGGTACAATTTTCCTAGAAGGCAAAAAGGAGATGAAAGCCCGTGGGCTGGCCTCGCCTGATGCCGCCGATGCGCTGGCCGTGACATTCGCGTTTCCAGTCGCGCACCGGCAATATGTTGAAAAGCCCAGCAGTCGCGGTTATGCTGCGAACGGCGTGGCTACATCTTGGATGGGGGCTTGATGGCAAAGAAAGGCGTTTCGCTGTCAGTTGGACGCGGGGAGAAATTGCCCGTGTCTAAAGGCGCTGGCCTGACCGCAAAAGGGCGGGCCAAGTACAACGCTGCCACCGGCTCCAATCTCAAACCTCCCGCGCCCAGCCCCAAGACCGAGGCAGATAAAGGCCGCAAGGCCAGCTTTTGCGCGCGCATGGAAGGGGTCGTCAAAAACGCCAAGGGCGACGCCGAGCGCGCCAAGGCGTCCCTCAAACGATGGAAGTGCTGATCATGGCTACAAAACCCGGGCTCTATGCCAACATCGCAGCTAAACGTGAGCGCATCAAAGAGGGCTCTGGCGAGAAGATGCGCAAGTCCGGCAGCAAGGGCGCGCCCACCGACAAGGCGTTCCGTGATTCAGCCAAGACGGCCAAGAAGCCGATGAAGGGGAAATGATGCCGCTGGTCAAGTCATCCTCCAAAGAAGCCTTCCGCAAGAACATCAAGGCTGAAGTCGCTGCCGGCAAGCCGGTCAAACAGGCCGTCGCCATCGCCTATAGCGTCAAGCGCGAAGCGGCCAAGAAACCCGCCAGCAAGGCGCCAGCGAAGAAGAAGTAATGGCAACGATCAACCAAGACCCCTCAGGCATCAACGGCGCAGGCAAAGTGTCTGCGCGCGGTGGCCCGTCGCCTGAAGCGACGCGCGATGGCCGCGACAAGCTGCAGCTCATGCGCGACCGACTGCGCATGGCCCTCGGCGCGTACTCTGAGAGCCGCGAGGACGAGCTGGACGATCTGCGCTTCATGGCCGGCTCGCCCGACAACCAGTGGCAGTGGCCGCAGGACGTGCTGGCGACCCGGGGCTCGGTGCAGGGGCAGACGGTCAACGCCCGGCCGTGCCTGACGATCAACAAGCTGCCGCAGCATGTGCGGCAGGTCACCAACGAGCAGCGGCAGAACCGCCCCTCGGGCAAAGTCATCCCGGTCAACGATCAGGCCGACGTTGAGGTCGCAGAGGTGCTCAACGGCATCGTGCGGCACATTGAGTACATGTCGGACGCCGACGTGGCCTACGACACCGCGTGCGAGAACCAAGTCACCTACGGCGAGGGCTACATCCGTCTGCTGACCGAGTACTGCTACGAGGACTCGTTCGATCAGGACATCAAGATTGCCCGCATCCGCAACTCGTTCTCGGTCTACATGGATCCGCTGATCCAAGACCCGTGCGGCGCTGATGCTGAGTGGTGCTTCATCACCGAAGACCTGACGAAGGAAGACTACCAGCGCATGTACCCCGACGCCTCGCCGGTGTCGACCATCATGGCGCAGGGCATCGGCGATCAGGACATCAGCCAGTGGATTACTGAGGACACAATCCGCATCGCTGAGTACTTCTACATCGACCACAAAGACGACACGCTGTACCTCTACCCGGGGAACCAGACCGCGTTCAAGGGCTCGCCGCAGGACAAGACGCTGCGGGCGATGGGTCTGACGCCTATCCGCGAGCGCCGGGTCGACCGCAAGCGCGTGATGTGGATGAAGACCAACGGCTTTGAAACGCTGGAAGAGCGCGAATGGGCCGGCAACTGGATTCCTGTCATCCGTGTGGTGGGCAACGAGTTCCAAGTCGACGGTCGCATCTTCATTTCGGGCATCGTGCGCAACGCCAAAGACGCGCAGCGCATGTACAACTACTGGACGAGCCAAGAGGCTGAGATGCTGGCGCTGGCCCCCAAGGCCCCCTTCATCGGCTACGGCGGCCAGTTCGAAGGCTACGAGTACCAGTGGAAGACGGCCAACACCCAGAACTGGCCGTATCTGGAGGTCAATCCAGACGTCACAGACGGCTCTGGCAGCGTTTTGCCGCTGCCGCAGCGTGCAGCCCCACCGCTGCCCCAAACCGGCCTTATTCAGGCCAAAATGGGCGCCTCTGAGGACATCAAGTCGACCACCGGGCAGTACGACGCAAGCCTTGGGCAGGTATCCAACGAGCGTTCTGGCCGGGCAATTCTGGCCCGCGAGCGCCAAGCTGACGTCGGAACGTACCACTACGTCGACAATCTGGCCCGCGCGGTGCGCTACGTCACGCGCCAGCTGGTCGACCTGATCCCAAAAATCTACGACACCCAGCGGATCGCTCGCATCATCGGCATCGATGGTGAGACGAACATGGTCAAGATCGACCCGACGCAGAGCGAGCCGGTCAAAAAGATCATCGATCAGGCTGGCATCGTCATCGACAAGATTTACAACCCGTCTGTGGGCCGCTACGACGTCGTGGTGACCACTGGCCCGAGCTATCTGACCAAGCGCCAAGAGGCGATGGACGCCATGTCGCAGATTCTGCAGGGCAACCCGAACCTGTGGGCCGTGGCCGGCGACCTGTTCGTCAAGAACATGGACTGGCCGGGGGCCCAAGAGATGGCCGCCCGTCTGCGCAAGACGATCGACCCCAAACTGCTCGCCAACGAGGACGACGATCCAGCTCTGCAGGCTGCCAATCAGCAGATTCAGGCGATGGCGCAGGAAATGCAGCAAATGTTCAATATGCTGCAGAACGTCAACCAGTCGATTGAGTCCCGGGACGTGCAAGTTCGTGAGTTTGAGGCCAAAGTCAAGGCATTTGATGCCGAAACCAAGCGGATTTCGGCCACAATTGCGGGTATGACGCCAGAACAAATCCAAGACATCGTGATGGGCACGCTTGCGGCCGTGCAAGATGTGGGCGATTTGATCCCTCCGCAGCAGATGCAAGGGCCTATCATGGCTGAGAGCCCCGGCATGGAGATGGAGATGGGTGAAATGGCCCGTCAGGAAGAGGCCCAGCAGGCCACCCCGATGCCCAACGTCGTGCCACAAGGAGGCGCAGCATGAAAGCCGCAGATTTCGTCGGCATGTTGTTTTTGGCGCGGGATGTAGCCCATTCTGTGCACCTGAACACCCGCAGTTTTTCCAAGCACATGGCCCTGAACACGTTCTATGACGAGATCGTGGACTTGGCCGACAAGTTTGCCGAGGCGTATCAGGGGCGGCACGGGCTGATCGGCCCGATCTCGCTGATGAGCGCCAAAAACACGTCCAACATCCTCGATTTTCTGCAAGGGCAGATGGCCGAGATTGACGAATGCCGCTACGAGGTGTGTGACAAAACCGACACGCCGCTGCAAAATATCATTGATGAAATCTCTGGCTTGTACTTGAGCACGATCTACAAGCTGAAATTCCTCGCGTAAGGAGCCGACATGGAACTTCTCAGACCCCTCTCCGATGCTGACTATCCCGGTCGCACGGTGGCCTACACCGGCACGGCCGGCAGCACCTCGACTTGGAACCCGGGCCCCGAGGGCGTGGTGGTCTGGTCTACGACCCCCTGCTATGTGGCTGTGGGCGTGGACGTGACGGCAACGACCGCCAGCACCCCGATTCCTGCGTACACCCCGATCCCGTTCTATCTGGAGCCCGGCTCCGGCGCACCGTGGCGGGTGAGCGCGATCCGCGTCTCTGATGATGGCGCCGTGTACTGCAAGCCGATCAACATCCGATGAGCTGGGGAATCGGCCTTCGCAACTCAGTGGCAATCGGCCTCGCGGGCATTGTCACGCTTTTTTCGGGCACTCGCGACAGCGGTGCCTCTGTAGGCAATCTTCTCACCGAGTCAGGCGACAACCTCACGCAAGAGGACGGCGGCCTGATCTTGTTGGAGTAACCACATGCCAGCTGTATCACTCTCAATTTTTGGTGGCGTTGGCGCCCAATTTTTTGACAACAGCGGTATTCCGCTGTCTGGCGGCAAAATTTTTACCTATGAGGCCGGCACGACGACGCCCTTGGCTACATACACATCAAGCGCCGGCAACACCGCGCACACCAATCCAATAATTTTGGACGCTGCTGGCCGAGTGCCCGGCGGTGAAATTTGGAACGCGCTGCGGCTGTACAAGTTTGTGCTTAAGACCAGCGCCGACGTGACACTTGCCACATACGACAATGTGGGTAGCAGCTTTAACGCTACCGCAATCATTGCAAATTTCACCGGCAACGGCTCAACTGTCGCATTTACGCTGGCAAGCGCTCCCGCAGGCGAAAACGCCACCAATGTGTACATCAACGGTGTGTACCAGCAAAAGAACACGTACAGCATTGCTGGCGCTGTGCTCACTTTTTCAGAGGCACCGCCTACTACTTCGACAATCGAAGTCAATTACGTCTAAGGAACAATCATGGCCGACCTAAAAATTTCTGCATTGACTGGGGCAAGCACTCCTCTTGCCGGCACCGAGGTTCTGCCGATTGTTCAAAGCGGGTCAACGGTAAAAGTGTCTGTCGCAAATCTTACGGCTGGCCGCGCGGTTGCAACGGCCGGCGGGTCGTTTACGGACAATATCATTCAGAGCACCGCACTTAAAGGCATCAACTTCACCGCCAACACCAACGCGCCGGGGATGACCAGCGAGTTGCTGAATTGGTATGAGGAAGGGACTTGGACGCCTACGCTTTCTTTTGGCGGCGCGACGACTGGGATTACTTACGGAACACAGTTTGGGCAATACACTCGAATTGGGCGGCAAGTCACATTAGTTGCCAAAGTAGTCCTGACCTCTAAAGGTTCAGCAACAGGTTTGGCTGCTATTACCGGGCTTCCTTTTAACGCTGCTGCCAATGTTAACTCTATGACAGTGGTTGACCCTGCATCTAGCTTTTCTGGAATTATTGTTGGCGGCGCGACATTGTTGAGTATTGCAACAGATACTCTTTACTTTTTGCAACAGTCACTTACTGACCGCACCACCATGAGCGAATCAAACTTTGGCAACACTGCCGATTTTCGGTTTGTAATTGTCTACACTGTCTAAGGACTAAAAATGTCTTTGACCAAAGTCACTTACTCCATGATTTCCGGCGCGGTGTACAACCCGCTGGATTATGGCGCTGACCCAACAGGTGCGGCTAATAGTTCTTCGGCCATTCAAGCAGCCATAGACGCAGCAATTGCTGCTGGCGGCGGCGAAGTGTTTATTCCGGCGGGAAGGTATAAACTTTCAAGCAGCCTTAAAATTCAAAACACTTATGCTGACGATGTTTTTATAAAAATTACCGGCGTTGGGCAAGGAAATCCCGCAGTCTCTGCTGCAAGCACTTACGGGACAATTCTTGTGGCTCAAACGGGCTACATTGCTATTGATATGGCTGGTGGCAACAACACCACGCTGCAAGACTTCGGCATCATTGCTGGGCCAACCAACCCGTCAACAGTCGGCATTTTGATGCAGCGCACTCTGCCAGCGCCCTACTGTGCAAAAAACAACTTTGTAAGGATTGCAATTGGGTTGCCCACCAACCCATCAGCCAATGGGGGTGTTGGCACTATTGCGATTATGAACCGGCGCGGCGAGCATCACCACCATTACGATTGCTGGTACTACGCTGACAAATGTGTGGTCCTTGCCGGAAGCGGCCAGTACCCTGCCATCGTTTCTCCAGATTACCCTGAGTACGTCATCGGCGGCGCTACCCTATCGCTCAACTATTTTGACAATGTTGCCTTCTTAGGTGCTGGATACGGCAACAACATGGAGGTGTACAGCACGTTTGGCATTAAAGTCGACGGCGGGTACTTTTTGGCGCAAGGTGGATTTGCTCAAGTATTGCTTGGCACCTTTAACACGCAATTCACAGTTGTTGATCCTCAGATTGAGATTGGCACCGGCGTGCCGTTGGGCTTTGTCAGGGCCATCAGTAATGTCAAAGGGCTGACCATCTCAGCCACCACAAACATTTCTAATCTGACTGGGCTGCTCACATCTACTGGCGCAGACGTGTCTGGGCTAAACATCAGACTTGGGGCCAGTTTTGGTAAAGTTGTTGACACCACAACAGAATCTGGTGGCGGCATTTACGGCTCTGTCATTCAGTACGACTCGTCACTCAGTCAAACTGTCCAAAGCACTGCAATATTTGATTCTGTCATTTTGGACGGCTCCGTCAGCACCACAAAGCAAATTGACATCCGTACAAAAAACACCGGCACAGCGTTTTGCACTGGCGGCATGGTGCCGTCGTCGGCCACTGTTGGAACAGACGTTACCGCCAGCACTACTGCAACGTATGTGTGCGAGCTAAACCTTAGCTGTTCTATGCTGCTTACAGGCGCGGCCATCTTGCAAGGCTCGACCGGCGCCGGCAACTGTACTCTGTACCTGCTTGACTATAACGGCACACAGCTCGCAAAAACAGCATCGTTCAGTGTTTCTGGCTCTACGGCTCAGTATGTCGGAAACAATTTCACGACCAGCTATTTCGCAGCAGGGCCGGGGCGCTACTACATAGCAGCGCAGTTTGATAGCGCGTCAAACAAGTTTAGGGCGCACGCGCTTGGGTTTTTTGGGGCGTCGTCCGTGGCGTCTACCTATGGGGTGCTTCCAACTCTCACACCGCCAACCGGGTTTACAGCGAATGTTGGCCCGATTGTGAGCACTTATTGACAGGCGCCTTCTTAGCGCATAATCTGAGAACTGTACCGGCCCAGTAGACCGGGGTTTCTACGGAAACACCATGAACGACGAAAGTCAAAACTTAGCGGAAGTTGAATCCGCGCAAGCCCCCGAGGTGACGGCCACCACGGATCAGGCACAAAATGCGCCGGAAGTCGCTGAACAGAGCAACGAACAGGCTGAGGAAAAGAAATTCTCCCAAGCTGAAATCGATGCGATGATCAGCAAGCGTCTTGCAAGAGAGCAACGCAAGTGGGAACGAGAGCAAAGGTTCAAGGCGGCAACGCCCGAGCTGTCTGCTACGCCCCCGTCGCAGGAACAGTTTGAGTCGACCGAAGCCTACGCGGAAGCGCTGGCTGAACGGAAGGCTGCAGAGCTGCTTGCGCGCCGGGAAGCAGAGCGCCAGCAGGCCGAAACTCTTGAGAGCTACCATGAGCGCGAAGAGGAAGCACGCACCAAGTACGAGGACTTTGAACAAGTCGCGTACAACCCGCGCCTCCCGATCACGCAAGTGATGGCCGAGACGATCCAAGCGTCTGACGTTGGGCCTGAGGTGGCTTACTACCTTGGCTCCAATCCGAAAGAGGCCGATCGCATCGCCAAGTTGTCGCCGTTCTTGCAGGCGAAAGAGATTGGGAAGATCGAGGCCAAATTGGCCGACAATCCTCCCGTAAAGAAATCGTCGAGCGCCCCAACGCCGATCACGCCTGTCACCCCTCGGGGCGGCAACGCAAGGGTTCTGGACACGACTGACCCGCGCTCCATCAAGGAGATGTCGACGTCAGAGTGGATCGAAGCCGAGCGCCAACGGCAGATCAAAAAATGGGATGCTCAACAACGTGCCCGCTAACTTTTGAAAAGGAATTGTCATGGCAAACAGCCTGCTTACCATCGACATGATTACTCGCAAGGCCCTCGAAATCCTTGAGAACAATCTTGTCCTGACCCGTAACGTGAACCGTCAGTACGACGACAGCTTCGCTGTCGAAGGTGCCAAGATCGGTTCGACCCTGCGTATCCGTCTGCCCGACCGTGCTCTGGTCACCGACGGCGCCGCGCTGCAAGTCCAGTCGGACAACGAGCAGTTCACCACCCTGACTGTCGCTTCCCAGAAGCACATCGGCGTGAACTTCACGTCTGCCGAACTGACTTTGCAGTTGGACGACTTCGCCGAGCGTGTGTTGAAGCCTCGTATCAGCCAGCTGGCCGCCAGCATCGACGCTGACGTCGCCAACAGCTTCCGCTACATCGGCAACAGCGTCGGCACCCCCGGCACCACTCCCGGCACCTCGCTGGTTCTGCTGCAAGCTCAGCAGAAGCTCAACGAGAACGCCGCTGTGATGAGCCCGCGCTACGCGACCGTCAACCCGGCCGCCAACGCTGGTCTGGTCGAGGGCATGAAGGGCCTGTTCAACCCCACTGACACCATCAGCCGCCAGTTCAAAAACGGCATGATGGGCATGGGCGTGCTGGGCTTCGACGAGATCAACATGTCTCAGTCGATCAAGCAGTTCACCACCGGCTCGCGTAACGCTACCGGCGGCTCCACTTCTGCTGCTGTGTCGAGCGAAGGCGCTACCACCATCGCCATCACTGGCGCTGGCGCGAACGCTACCGTGAAGGCCGGCGACGTGTTTACCGTGGCTGACTGCTTCGCTGTGAACCCGCAGACCCGCGAGTCCACCGGCTCGCTGTTCCAGTTCGTGGTGACCGTTGACGTGACTCTGGGCTCCAGCGGTGAGGGCAACCTGACCGTGGCTCCGATCTACTCGGCCTCCAACGCTCTGGCAACCGTCAACTCGCTGCCCGGCAACAGCAAGGCAGTCGTGTTTGTGGGCGCGGCCTCCAGCCAGTACCCGCAGAACCTTGTGTACCACAAGGACGCGATCACCTTCGCTACCGCCGACCTGATGATGCCGCAAGGTGTCGATATGGCCTCGCGTCAGGTGCACAACGGTATCTCGATGCGTATTGTTCGTCAGTACGATATCAACAACGACCGTATGCCCTGCCGTATTGACGTGCTGTACGGCTACAGCGTGATTCGTCCTCAGATGGCCGTGCGCCTCTGGGGCTGATCGAAACTTTTTTGAAAGGACATCATCATGGCTATTCCTAATGGTGCTGGTGGCTATCAGTTCAACGATGGCAATACTGGCGAAGCGCTTCTGTTTGTTCAGGGCGCGCCCACGGCGCTGACCGCTGCTGCTACGGCTACCGCCGCTCAGTTGGCAAACGGTCTGTTCACCTTCAACGGCACTGCCGGCAATTTGACGCTGCCCACCGTGGCAGATTTGGAAGCCGAAGTTTCTTCGGCCAACAAAGTCAACGCCGCGTTTGACTTCTATGTCATCAACATTGACGCCACGACCGACGACGTGACTGTTGCTACCGCAACGGGCTGGACGCTGGTTGGCAACATGGTGGTGACTGAAGCCACTTCGGGGCACTTCCGTGCCCGCAAGACCGGCGACGGTACTTGGACTTGCTATCGCGTGTCGTAATCAGCAGGGGGCCTTTGGCCCCCTGTTCTTAAAAGGACAAAACCATGCCAAATACCAAACCAGTTGGCGTTGCGTTTTCCGACCCTGAGCTTGTCTCGGGGACTACGATTACCGGCGCCACTATCACCAACTCCACGATCACCGGCGGCACGCTGTCCAGCCCCACGCTGACCGGCGCCTCCCTGAGCGTTGACGTCGCCAAACCGGCGGCTGCGGGTTCGACCCGCGCCGACGCGACGGCTATGACGGCTTCGTTCAACTGGGTGACTGCAGCTGACGCCACCAAAGGTGTTGTGCTGCCTGCTCCCACGGCTGGCCGACTGCTTGTGGTTAAGAACGATGATACGGCCAACGCTATTTTGAAGGTCTACGCTCCCGGCAGCGCCAAAATCAACGGCGTCGCTGGCACCACGGCTTTCTCAATGGCTGCGAAAACGGCTTGCTGGTTTGTGGCGTATGACACCACAGACTGGTTCTCCGTTCCTCTTGTCGCTTCTTGATAGGGCGGGGGCCGTGTGCCCCCGTTTGAAAATTTATGGCCGTCATCTATCTACGTCACCCCTTGCATGGGGCAAAAGTTGCAATCTCCGACATGGAAGCCGAAAATGACTTCCAGAACGGCTGGGAAGAGTTCGACCCGGCTGAACCTGTAACTGATTCAGCGCCGGCAGCTGACGTTGTGATCGACGAGCCTGAGCCTCAAGAGGCGCCCGTCGTCAACGAGCTGCAGCCGCGTCGGCGCGGTCGTCGTCCTCGGGAGGCCACGGAATGACCACGTCTGCAACCGCCGGTGAAATCATCAACGGCTCTCTGCGTCTGCTGGGAGTCTTGGCTGAGGGCGAGACGTCTTCAGCTGCTGTGATGCAAGACTCGATCATGGCGATCAATCAAATGATCCAGTCATGGGACACCGAGCGGTTGTCGGTCTTCAGCACGCAGGATCAGGTCTTCACTTGGCCTGCCAACGTCATTTCTCGCACTTTGGGCCCGACCGGCGACTTTGTCGGCAACCGGCCCATCGAAGTTGACGACTCCACCTACTTCAAAGACCCGTCGTCGGGCTTGTCGTTTGGTGTCAAGATGATCAACCAGCAGCAGTACAACGGCATCGCGTTCAAGACTGTGACGTCGACGTACCCTCAAGTCCTGTGGGTGAACAACACGTTCCCCGACACGACCCTGACTATTTATCCAGTGCCCATCAAGGCGCTGGAGTGGCACATTGTTTCCGTCGAGACGCTGACCGAAGTCACCAGCGTGGCGACCGACATGTACTTCCCGCCCGGCTACCTGCGCGCCTTCCGCTACAACTTGGCGATGGAGCTGGCGCCGGAGTTCGGCGTAGAGCCCTCGCCCCAAGTCACTCGGATTGCGATGACCAGCAAGCGCAACTTGAAGCGCATTAACAACCCGAATGACCTGATGGCGATTCCGTACCCGATTGTGGCGACCCGCCAGCGCTACAACATCTATGCCAACAACTTCTGATGAAAACGCCGATCCTTGGAGCCACCTACGTCGCGCGGTCGGTCAACGCGGCCGACGCGCGCATGGTGAACCTCTTTCCAGAGGTTGTGCCAGAGGCCGGCAAGGAGCCGGCCTTTCTCATGCGCGCGCCCGGGCTGCGCAAGCTCACTGAGGTTGGAACCGGCCCCATCAGGGGTTTGTGGGCGTTGGGCAGCTTCATGTACGTTGTCAGCGGCACCACGCTGTACAAGGTCAGCACCACCTACACCGCGACGTCGCTTGGCACGATCGCCGGCACCGGGCCCGTGTCCATATCGGACAACGGCACGCAGATTTTCATCGCGGCCAACGGCCCGAGCTACATCTACAACTCAACCACAAACGTCTTCGCACCCATCACCGATCCAGACTTCCCCGGCGCGGTCAGCGTGGGCTACCTTGATGGCTACTTCGTCTTCAACGAGCCCAACAGCCAGAAGTTCTGGGTCACTCAACTGCTCGACGGCTCATCGGTCGACCCGCTGGACTTCGCCAGCGCAGAAGGCGCGCCTGACGGTCTGGTTGGCCTCATCATTGACCACCGCGAGGTCTGGCTGTTCGGCACCAACAGCGTCGAGGTTTGGTACGACGCTGGCCTGCTGGACTTCCCGCTGCAGCGAATCCAAGGTGCCTTCAACGAGATCGGCTGCGCAGCTGCCTACTCCATCGCCAAGATGGACAACGGGCTGTTCTGGCTTGGCAAGGACGCGCGCGGCCAAGGCGTCGTCTACCGCGCCAACGGCTACACCGGCCAGCGCATCAGCACGCACGCTGTCGAGTGGCAGATTCAGCAGTACGGCAATCTGTCGGATGCGATCGGCTACACCTACCAGCAGGACGGCCACAGCTTCTACGTTCTGATTTTCCCGAGCGCCAACACGACGTGGGTCTACGACGTCGCCACGCAGGCGTGGCATGAGCGCGCCGGCTGGGTCAACGGCGAGTTCACCCGGCACCGCAGCAACTGTCAGGTGTTCTTCAACAGCGAAGTCGTCGTGGGCGACTACGAGGACGGGCGCATCTACGCCTTTGACCTCGACTACTACCAAGACGACGACCAGATTCAGCGCTGGTATCGGACGTGGCGGGCGCTGCCCACTGGCGCCAACAACCTCAAGCGCACCGCGCATCACTCGCTCCAGATCGATCTGGAGTCAGGCGTTGGCATCAACCTCGGCCAAGGCGACGACCCGCAGGTCATGCTGCGCTGGAGCGACGACGGCGGCCACACTTGGTCAAACGAACACTGGGCCCCCATCGGCAAGATCGGCGAGTACTACCGCCGCGTTTTCTTCCGTCGTCTTGGCATGACCTTGAAACTGCGCGACCGTGTGTACGAGTTGTCGATGACTGACCCAGTGAAGACAGCCATCATGGGCGCCGAACTGCTGCTCAGTCCGACCAATGCCTAGCCCGACCAACATCTCAAACATCACGCCTCCAAGGGTTGACTTAATCGACCCTCGGACGGGCCTGATCTCGCGTGAGTGGTATCGGTTCTTCCTAAATCTGTTTCAGCTGACCGGCAGCGGCCAAAACACAACGTCGCTGACCGACTTGCAACTCGGCCCTCCAGCCCCGCAGCAAGAGGATTTGACAAGCGTCATTGTTGATGTTTCTGGGCTCGAAAAACAACCCTCTCAAGAAAGCGCGCTTGACCAGATTGCCGAGCTGGAAAAACAGATCAACGGTTTGCTGTCGGCGCCTGTCCCAACACCGCAAGTTTTGCAGCTTGTGTATGGGACTTTCTACAGCACCGCAAACCAACTAGACGGCTCTAACACCACGGCGTACCCGGTCGTGTACGACACCACGGCGTACAGCAAGAACGTCACGTTAGAAAATAGGACAGCGGTGTTCACGGCGTCTATCGGCCCGGCCAGTACGACCATGACGGTGACGGCCATCACGTCTGGCCCGATCTACCCCGGCATGGTCATCACAGGCACGGGCGTGACGGCTGGCACTTACATCGTGTCGCAGCTAACAGGCACGGACGGCAGCACGGGAACGTACCAAGTCAGCGCTTCGCAAACCGTAGCGTCTACGACCATCACTGGCACTTGCAAGTCCAAAATAAAAGCCGAGATCGCGGGCGTCTACAACGTGCAGTTCAGCATCCAGTTTGTAAACACCGACAACAACATCCACGACACAGACGTCTGGATGCGTAAGAACGGCGTCAATGTGCCTGACTCTAACAGCCAGTTTTCTGTGCCCAATCGGCACGGCGGCGTGGACGGGCACTTAATCGGCGCGCTAAACCTGTTCATCGATTTGGCGGCGAATGAGTATATTGAGTTGATGTGGGCTACTACAAACACCTCCACTACAATTCAGTACATTGCTGCACAAACCGGGCCGGTTCGACCCGCTACGCCGTCCGTCATCGTCACGGTGGATTTAGTGTCTAAACCAACGCTTCAAGGAATTTCAGCATGACTGTTTACGCCAAGGTATTGATCCCGGCCAAAAACGCCGAGAACAGCCAAACCACTCAGTACACGTCGACCAACGTCACGACGATCATCGACAAATTCACGGCAACGAACTACAGCGCAACGGCCGCTACCATCAGCGTGAACCTTGTCACCCTAGCTGACACTGCCGGCAACCAGAACTTGATCGTCAAGACCAAAACGCTGCAGCCGGCCGAGACGTACACGTTCCCTGAGATCGTCGGTCAGATTCTTTCGCCCGGCGCTTTCATCAGCACGATCGCCAGCGCCGCCACCTCGATCAACATCCGCGCCTCGGGCCGCGAGATCACACAATGAGCGACGCACTGACCATCGACCAGCCGCTGGAGCTGATGCAGCAGAAGGTAGAGGCTCTGCAGTCTGAGCTTGCCAAGCTGCCGCAGTACCAGCCCGAGACGAAGCACTACTTCCACGGCGGCATGTACTGCCGCGAGGTGTTCCGTCATGCCGGCGTATTGGTCGTTGGTGCAGTGCACAAAAAAGAGCACTTCTACCTGATCGTGTCTGGGACGGTAGCGATCACCGACGGCGAAGGCAACGTCGAAGAAATCACCGGCCCGCACTTGTTTCAGAGCAAGCCCGGCACCAAGCGCGCCGTGTACGCGGTCACCGACGCTTTGTGCATGACTTTCCACGCCATTGACGCCACAACTGTTGAGGCTGCAGAGGCTGAACTTGTAGAATTAGAACCCAGCAGTATGTACGCGCCGGGTAACTTGATCAAACACGACGCACAGGAGGTGCTGACATGACATTCTGGGTAGCTGGCGCAGTCGTTGGAAGCGCCGTCATTGGCGGCATGGCGTCCAATAGAGCCGCAAAAACACAAGCACAGGCCGCCGCGCAAGCCGGCGACGTTCAACGCGATATTTTTGAGCGGCAGGTCGAACTGCAAGAGCCTTGGCGCCAAGCTGGCATCAACGCGCTTGGCAAACTTGGCACGGGCTTCAGCGGCCAAGTCGATCTGACGCAAGACCCCGGCTACGCTTTCCGAATGTCGGAGGGCATGAAAGGGTTGGAGCGGTCAGCTGCTGCACGCGGCGGCCTGTTGTCGGGCGGGGCACTCAAGGGCATCCAGCGGTTCGGGCAGGATTTGGCCTCGCAGGAGTACCAGAACGCCTACAACCGGGCGCTGACGCAGTACAACACCACGGCGGCGCTGGCCGGCGTCGGCCAAACCGCAACGAATGCGCTCACTGGCGCAGCCGGTCAGTACGGCCAGAACGCCAGTGAAGCAATTCAAAACGCTGCGGCGGCGCGCGCGTCGGGGTACGTTGGTGGTGCGAATGCGCTGACCAGCGCGTTGGGCACTGGTTTGAACTACTACCAAGGCCAAAACTATCTGAACGCGCTGCGACCGCCAGCTGCAGCTGCGCCAGCAGCGTCCTACTCTTACGGCGGCGGCATGGCCCCGGTTGACTACTCACTGAGCAGCGGCGGTGTTCGCTTGGGTGGAGGTTAAAAATGCCTATCAATCCCGCAATCGCAATGGGCGTGCAGCCCCTCCAGCTCGCTGACCCGCTGGCACAGTACGGCAAGATCGCCGCCATCCAGCAGGCGCAGAACCAGAACGCGCTGGCGCAGTACCAGCTCGGCGCGGCGCAACGCGAAGAAAAGTCGCAGAACGCCCTAAGCCAAGCCTATCAGGATGCCTACGACCCTGAGAAGGGCACCTACGACATCAACAGACTGCGAGGTTCGCTGATTAGATCAGGCGTCGGCGCCAAGCTGCCTGAGATCGAAAAGAAATTGGGCGAGCTACGGACGCAGCAGCTTGCGCAAGGTAAAGCGGAGACGGAGTTAGTGGGCGCCAAGCTGACGCAGGCGCGTGCTTTTCTCGACACCCTTGACCCATCTGACCCCAACGCGCCGACGCAATACATCGCGTGGCATGAGGCCAACCACAAAGACCCCGTGCTGGGGCCGCTGTTGGCCGCGCGGGGCGTGACTGTTGACCAATCCCGCGCTCGCATCGCGCAGGCCATCCAACAGGGCCCGGCGGCGTTTGCGCAGTTGATCAATCAGTCCAAGCTGGGCACTGAGAAGTTCATGGAACTGAACGCGCCCAAGACCGTCTCGCAAGACCTTGGTGGAACCGCTCGCGTCCTATCAATGCCCGGTCTGGGCGGCACCGCTACGGTCGTGCCCGGCTCAGAGGCAACGCGCACGCTCACGCCCGGCGAGAGCAAAGAGTCCATCCGCGAGATCAACGTCGGCAACGAGGTCATCACCGAAGCGTACGACCCAGTTTCAAAGACTACCCGCGTGGTCAGCCGTCGGCCCATTCAACTCACGCCTGAGCAAGCGCGCGTCGCAGCACAAGAACGCAACGTGGTTTCCAACACCATTACGGATGAGCGCGGCAACGTCACGCTGCTCAACAAGTTTGGTGAGGTGGTTCAACCGCGCGATGCAGCCGGCGGGGCGACCGCGCTTACACCTCAGCGTAAGCCGGTCGTGTCTACGATTGACACGGGTTCTGAAACCATTACGCAAGAGTACGACCCAGTATCAGGCAACACCAGAATCATCAGCCGCACTCCTAAAACTCTTACGCCCGAGCAACAGCGTCAGGCCGCGCAAGAGCGTAATGTGGTGTCCAACACGGTCACAGACGCGGCAGGCAACGTCACGTTGCTCAACAAGTTTGGGCAGATCATTCAGCCGCAGAACGCGGTTGGCGCTCCTGCGGCCATCAGAAATGAACAGAAGCCGGTGGTGCAAAACATCGATTCTGGCAACGAGGTCATCACTCAGTTGGTGAACCCCAATACCGGCCAAATAACTGTTCTTGGCCGGCGCCCCAAACAGATGACGCCGGAACAAGTGCGCTCCGCTTCGCAAGAGTCGAGAACCGTGGCCGGGTCGTTTACCGACGCTGCTGGCAACGTCACGCAGTACAACAAGTTCGGCCAAGTCATTCAGTCTACTGCGCCTGCCGCAGCTGGCGGCGGCGCCGTCCAGCTTAGAGGCAAGCCGAGCGCGACGTTTGAGAAGACAGAAGCGCAGCGCAAGCAGCTGTCGAGGGACTTGGACACCGCGATTTTTGAACTCAAAGATGCCATCAAGCCCAACGGTTTGATTGACCAGTCCACCGGCAGCGGCGTGGGCCGCGCAGTTGACGTCGGCGCGCGGTTCATCGGTCAGGCGACCAAGGGCGACATCGCCATCGGCAAGCTCAAGCCAATCGCTGACATCGTCCTCAAGATGGTGCCGCGTTTTGAAGGCCCGCAGTCCGACAAGGACACGCAGTCCTACAAGGAGGCAGCCGGCCAGCTGGCTGATCCGACGCTGCCACGCGAGATTCGCAAGGGTGCAGCACAAACCATCATCCGCTTGATGGAGAACCGCAAGGGCCAGTTTGTGTCAACCGACATGGCCGCTGAAGGTACTGCGGCCGGCGGTGGCGTGGACGCCAACAACCCGTTGCTGAAGTAAGGAGGGGTATATGGCATCGCTCGCCGAGATCATCCAAGACCCCAACTACGTCAACGCCAACGAGGCGACCAAGCGCGCCATTTTTGACAAGTACGCGCCGCTCGACCCGAACTTTTCCAAGGCCAACGCCGCCACGCAAGAAGCCATCCGCGTCAAGTTCGGCGTGGCCCAGCCCCGTGCGGCCGAGTCTGAAGGGGTGCCCGGCCCCCGGGCAGAGCCGCCAGCATGGGCATCCCAGTACCCGAACCTGTACAGGGGTGCGGTCGCCGCGCGTCAGCTGCTTGGCCCTACGGTTGAGATGCTCGGCGGCGTCGCAGGCGGTGTCGGCGGCGCGGCCGCTGGCACGTTTGGCGCCGGGCCCGTGGGCACGGCAGTCGGCGGTATCTCTGGTTCGGCGCTGGGCTACGGCACGGCCAAGCAGGGCTTGCGCGCGGTCGATGTGGCCCTTGGCTTGCAGCCCCCGTCGCAGACGCTGGGGCAAGAGATGCGCCAAGCGGGCGGCAACGTCGTCGAGGGCGCTACCTACGAGGTCGGTGGCCGGCTGGCTGCGCCGGTCGTCAACCGGCTGGTGCAGGCCGGCGTGACCGGGGCCGGCAAGCTTGCTGACATCACCAAGCTGCCCAACCAGCTGGCCGCCCGCACGGCCCGCGAGTCGCTGGGCACGCCAGAACAAGTCGCTGCCGCCCGGGCCGCGCTGCAGGCGCCGGAGGCCCAAGGGCTGACCGCGCAGCAGGCGCTGGCGCGGGGCGGCATCGTATCGCCCAGCGCGCAGGCCACGATCGAGAAGACGATCAAGAAGACCAGCACGGTCGACACCCGCGCGGGCATCGAGGCCGGCCAAGAGGCAGCACGCAGGTCGACCATTCAAGGCGTCACGCCTGATCTGCAAGCAGCCATCAACGCCCGCCGGGCGGCGTCCAAGCCCCTGTACGAGGCGGCTGACCGCGCTGTGGTGCCGATCGATGCCGAGCTGACCAGCGTCATTTCTCGGATGCCTGAGGGCACGCTAGCGCAGGCGGCCAACATCGCCAAGATGGAGGGTCGGCCCTTCATCATGGGCAAGACAACGCCGGCGCGGATGGTTGAGACGGGCGTGCTGGATGCTGCGGGTAAACCCGTAATGCGCGAAGTGCCCGGCCAGACGGCCGAAATCACCGGCGAATCGCTGCACTACATCAAGCGCGCGCTGGGCGATATCGCCTACGGCCCGACGGCCACCACCGGCGCCGGCCGCGACACCCAGCTGGCCGCGCGGGCACTGCTGGACGACTACGTCAAGGTGTTTGAGGCGAAGGTGCCTGATTACGGGCGGGCCCGCGCTACGTTCTCCACGCTGTCTGCGCCGGTCAATCAGGCGCAGGTTCTCAAAGAGATGGTGTCGGTGCTGGAGAAGCCCGGCGGCGGCGAGCGCATCGGGCCGTTCCTCAACGTGCTGGGCCGGGGCGAGCAGGCCATGCTCAAGCGCGCCGGCGGCCGGGGCGGCGCTCGCTTTGAGTCGCTCACCGAAGTGCTGACGCCCGAGCAGCTCACCAAGGTGCGCGAGGTTGCCAAGCAGCTGGAGACTGAGGCCGCCATCGGCCAGCAGATCAGCGCCGGCCAGCAGCGCGCCACCGAGCTGCTCAAGGAAGAGCTGCCCAACTACCGTCTGCCCAACATCTTCAACGTGCTGGCGACGACGGCCAACAAGGTGCTGGACACGCTGGGCACCCGCGTCGGCGAGAAGACCATCAAGACGATGGCCGAGGCGTCGATGTCGGCCAAGTCGTTTGACGAGCTGCTGGGCATGTTGCCCGGCGACGAACGGATCAAGGTGCTCAAAGCCATCAACGACCCGCAGACGTGGGCGTCAGTGCGCGCCGCGACGCCAAAAGCGGCGATGGGCGTTGGCGGGGCAATCGAGAACCCTGAGACACCCCAAATCAACAACTTGGCGCCAGCGCCTGCTGCGCCTGCAAATGCTCTGGCGAGGTGAACATGGCTTTGGAAGGGAACGCGGAAATTGACCCCGTGAAATACGGTGTCCTGTGGCAGAAGGTGCAGGACATGGACAAGAAGATGGACAAGATGGAGCGCCAGATGGAGCTGCTGCTGGACATGGCAAGCCGCTCCAAAGGCGCGCTGTGGATCGGCATCGGCCTGTGGTCGGCTCTGACCGGCGTTGTCGGGTTCTTCTTCGGTAAGCACTGATCGTGTTCAAGCTCAGCGCTCGCTCGCTGGCAAAGCTGGATGGGGTAAACCCTAGTCTGGTTCGCGTCGTCAAGCGCGCGATCGAGCTGACCAAGGTTGACTTCGCCGTCACTGAGGGGCTGCGCACGCCCGAGCGGCAGCGCGAGCTGTTCGCCAAGGGCGCCAGCCAGATCAAGGAAGGCGGCACGCATGTAGCCGGCCGGGCCGTTGACATGGTGGCCTACATCGGCAACCGCATCTCATGGGAGCTGAACCTCTACGACGACATTGCCGACGCCATGCGTCTGGCCGCGTTGGAGGCCAACGTAGGTCTGCGCTGGGGCGCGGCGTGGAACGTGCCTGACGTTCGTCATTGGAAGGGCACGATGGAGTCGGCGATGATGTACTACATCGATACCCGGCGTAAGATGGGCCAGCGGCCTTTCATCGACGGGCCGCACTTTGAACTGGCATAGGAGGCCATATGGATCCGTTGACCATACTCGCTGCGCTGGGGCCACTGGCCGTTGACTTAGGGAAATCCCTCATCGGACGCTTCATCCAGACCGACGGCTACAAGCCCGTCAACGTGGACGAGTACGTCAAGATGCGCCAGTTCGATCTGGACATGTTCAAGGCCATGAACGAGGCCGGTGGGGCCAACCCCTCATACCCGTGGGTCGAGGCCGCTGTGCGCCTCATGCGCCCGGCTGTTGCGGCCGTTGTGCTGGGCACTTGGGCGGCGCTGAAACTTCAGGGCCAGTCGAGCGACACCGTCGACAACTTCGCGGCCGCCGTCGGCTTTTACCTGTTCGGCGACCGCACGCTGTTCTACAGCCGCAAGGCAAAGTAGCCTGAGGGGGCAGTCACGCCCCTGCCGGCAGTTGTGGTTGCAGCAGGTCACCACGGCGCGGGCTCGGCGTCGGCGAGGGGGTCGGTTTTTCTACGCGGGACGGTGTTTTGGTACATGCGTCCGTTTTCTTCGTAGACGCGGAAGGGCCAATTTTCACGACGCTTTCTTGGGTAGTGAACTTGTGCAGGTTCGCACACTCTCGGCGCCGGCGCTCGCCCCGCGTCTCCTTCACCACTGTCCATGTTCCGCATACTGGGCATTTCATTTGATCTCCGTCACGCTGTGCAAGTAGGCCGTCAGGCGCTTTATACGCGCTTCGTGATACTTGCACATGGACTCAGAAAATTCGCGCGCTGACTGGGCCTCCAGCAGCTTGCGTTTGGCCTCCTCCAGCTCCTTGAGCGCCAGCGTCTCCGCGCTGGGCAGTCGGAAGTAAGCGCGCATCGCATCCATCAGTTCCCGCATGATCTTCTCCTTATAGCGCCCGGGCTTCTTTCAAAATCTCCATGCGCTCCCGGGCGGCGCGCAGGCTGGTGTAGCGCTGATGCAGGCGCTCAAGAATCGACAGGCGCCGGCGGCCAACGCGCTCGGCGTTGAGCAGCTCCAGCACCTCGTTTTCACTGAGCAGCGCCAGCTCTTTGTTCAGCTTTCGCCAGTTCGTTTGCAATCTTCTTCTCCAGTTCATTGATCTGCCGGCCCACGCGCAGCATGGCGCGGTCGGCGCGGTTGTACGCCTTGGCCCATTGACGCTCTTCGGCCTTGGACGCCTTGAGCTTGGCCTTGAGCAGCTTAATTTTTGTCGAGTCCATATCGTTCCTTGATTACGCGGGTGATGTCACGGGGCGTCATGCCGGGGATCGCTGAGATAAGCGCGCATTCCATCGCCACCTTCTGCGCGAACTGGCGCATCTCTTTGACCGTCATCACCGCGATCGGCAGCTGCTCAGTGGCTGCGTCGCGGATCATCTCGATCAGCTCTTCGTCTTTGATCATGTGTTCTTCTCCTTGAGCTTGGCTTCGATGACTTTGGCAAAGTCTTGAAGATCGCTATCCCCCATGATGTATGTCTCTTGAAAAGCGTTTTCAAAGTCCTCATCCGTCAGCCCAACCCATTGCCGCTGTGCTGCGGGTGGGGTGGTGTAGAGGGGCCACCAGCCGTTATCGTCCGGAGCATATTTACCCCATGCAAGTTCAGGATCATCCGTTCCAATCTGAAATCCGTTGTCGTCTTCGATGTAGCGGTTGCAGCCCCACGCCACCGGCTCCTGCTTCTCCTTGTTTGCCGCAGACCAGCCAGACCAAGCCCAATAAGCCGGGCTGTTTAGCCTGAACGGGTTGGTGCTGTCGTCGTAATCGGCATTCCACCAGTCGTTGAATGCTTGCGGGATGTTGTCCCAGTTTGTTTGGTCGAGGCTATCTTCTTGCTTCTCAGCAACCTGATGTCGCCTTGCTCTGAAAACAGCCTGCACGTATGGGTCGTCAAAGTCCTCACACTTATCGCCTTCTGAATACTTGACGACATTGAACTGCATCTCATGCACCAGTCCACAGTCGCAGCACTTCATGAAGTATTGCGTTGGGTCAGGGCACACCCACTCTGACCAGTCACCTTCATTCTCAACTTCATGCTTGGTAAAGTCTTGCGGCAGTCCTTCGGGCCGATACGCTGTGTCGCTGGTTTTCCATGCTTCCTGTTCCTCAGCCGCCTCGATGGCGGTGCGGAGGGCGGTGATGGCGCAACCGCACTCAAAATCGACCCTGTATTCGGCCATGCCGCCAACGCTTTGTAATGCTTCGTTCAGATATGGCTGGGCTTTTTCCAGCGCCTCCAACGCCTGTTTCATTGCTTCGATGCTCATTTCAGTTCCTCCATTGCTACGTCACTGATGGCGCGCTTGTCGTGCAGCGCAGCCCAAATCTTTTCGTCCACGGTCTTGTTGGTCATCAGGACGTAGCACCAGACGTCATGTCGCTGGCCGGAGCGGTGCAGTCGCCCAACGGTTTGTTCGTAAAGCTCAAGACTCCACGGCAAGGACAGAAAGACCATGTGTCGGCCTCCATGCTGCAAGTTAAGGCCATGACCTGCGGATTTTGGGTGCACTGCCAAAAGTGGAACCAAGCCGGCGTTCCATCGTTCAATGGCACCAGCATCGTCCAGCGTGGTGAGGTGCTTGTATCGTCGCTTGAGTTCGGCGAGTTCTTCTTGGTAGTTGTAGACAAGGAGGGTGTTTGCATGTTGGTTTTCTTCCAGTAGGTCATCAAGGGCGTCAAACTTGTGCGGGCTGAACCAGCGCGGCTCGGGCGTGTAGACGAACCCAGACGACATCTGCTGCAGCTTCTGCGTGACCACGGCCGCGTTCTGGGCCACGGCAGCGGTGTCAGGGAACTGCACGATGAAGTCCTTCTTCATCGTCTCGTAGGGCTGGCGATCTTCCAGCTCGACGCGCAGTTCGACCGTGTGCAGCGGCGGCAGCTTGTCCTTGTACTCGCCCGGCTCCAGCACGAACGTCGCCGGCTTGATGCGGGCCATGACCTGCTCCAGCGCGCCGGGGCGTGGGGCCCACTCGTTGTAGTCTTTGTTGACGAGGTAGAAGTACTGTTGCAGGAAAGCACCCTTGCTGCGGCCCAGCAGCTTCTGATCAATGATCTTGCACTGGCCGAAGACGTCCTCCAAACCGTTGCTGGTGAACGATCCCGTCAGGCCCCAACGTATTTTGATCGCGTCCATGACCTTGAACAGCGCCTTGAAGCGCTTGCCCGAGGCGTTCTTGAGCTTGGTCAGCTCGTCGAACACCACGCCGTCGAAGATGCCAAGGTTCAGCTCGGACAGCCATTGCAGGTTGTCGTAGTTGATGACCATGACGTGCGTGTCGGCCGCGTAGGCCACCAGACGCTGGCGCGGCGTGCCGATGCACACGGACATCGTCAGCTCGGGCGCCCACTTCGGCAGCTCGACCGGCCAGACGTCTGTGCAGACGCGCTTGGGGGCCACGACCAGCCAACGCTTGACCACGCCCTCGCGCACCATGTCGCGCATGGCCGTCAACGTGAGCGCGGTCTTGCCCGCGCCCACCGGCGCCAGCACCATCGCCCGGTCGTGTTCGAACAGGAAGTCGGCGCCCTGATCTTGGTAGGGCCTCAGCTCCACTTCTTTGTCTCCCAGTTGTACCGGCGACTGCTGACGTATGCGGTCATCTCTTCGTCGGTCATGCGCGTGGTTACGGGCGGCACATACGGGTCAGGCGCGTACACGAACGGCTCGGTGCGGCTGTTCCATTCGTCAGCGATGGCCTTGGCGTGCGCCTCATCGGTCACCACAGCGCCGGGCTTGTCGGCAAACGTCAGCACGTTGACGCCGGTCTTGTTCATCACGCCCCACCATGTCGGGCCGACCTGCTCAGCACGATACGGGCCGACGGCAAAGTACTTAGCCGGCAAAGCCGTACTCACGCTCTTTGATCCACTCATCGACATGCTCCTTAGACCATAAACAGGCGTAGCTCTGGCACATGCGTGCCATCTCAGACGCAAAATGCTTCTGCAACGGCGACAGCCGGCCGCCGGGCGCCTTCAGCTCGACGAACCATGTGCTGCCGTCGGGCAGGCAGACGACGCGGTCGGCGACGCCCCGGTGCGCAGGGCTGGTGAACTTGTACGCCACGCCGCCCAGCTTCTTGACTTGGCTCACCAGATGAGCCTCGATTTGTTTTTCCATGCGGTGCATCATAACACCGTCAAAAACTTCTTGACAACCCTTTTTTGTTTTGTGGTAGGATTAAGGCTCAATCAACTACAGGAGCGTAAAGTGAAATCCAAAAAACCCGCCGCGCCCAGCGGCACCACCGTCACCAACAGCCAGTTCTACGGCGTGCATTGGGACGCAAAATCAGTCGAGGCCATACAGACTGTGGCTGACGGGCTGGTTGCCAACGCACAGGCACTTGGCGCTCTTGCCCAAGTGTTTAAGTCGCAGAACATCCGCGTTGAATGCCTGCTCAAAATTGGGGGTGAATGATGCAACACAGCAAGATCGTCGGCGGTTCCACCGCCAAGCGCGTCATTAACTGCCCCGGCAGTGTGGCGCTGGTTCAGAGAATGCCTCCCCAAGTGGAGAGCAAGTACGCCGCCGAGGGCACCATGCTGCACGCCTGCATGGAAGACCTTCTGGCCGATGGTGAGATGGGCGACGTCATCGCCAAGAACAAGCTCACCGAAGAGCAAGCCGACAAACTCCAGTACTGCCTTGGCGCTCTCGACGAGATCGACCCGAAGCAGGAGATGGTCTTCAACCAAGAGGTCGAGGTGTCGTTCGACGGCGTCAAGGGCCTTGAGGGCGTCTTCGGCAACGTCGACCTGATTGGCCGCCTTGGCGACCGCGTCATCGTGCTGGACTGGAAGTTCGGCGACGGTGTCATGGTCGAGGCCGAAGAGAACCCGCAGGGGCTGTTCTACGCAGCT
>Ga0181352_1000194_pt1 | contig 28516 bp, 46 predicted proteins | sample Fa13VDMLBSN_FD_130103 | JGI IMG/M metagenome (GOLD analysis project Ga0181352, IMG submission 130103) | Freshwater viral communities from Lake Michigan, USA - Fa13.VD.MLB.S.N | ecosystem: Environmental > Aquatic > Freshwater > Lake | place: USA: Michigan | collected 2013-09-23 | reverse complement strand
TTGTCCTGGAATGACTACAGGTACTATCGTTGTATCTAAAGTTGACAACTTGTTTGTTGGTGTAGATGCCAATAGCGACTTCGCAGAAGTTAAAGTTGTAGATATGTCTTTGACTGATGCATCTGATATGGTTCGTATGGCAATGAAATTCCGCGTAGGAACTCAAATCGGTTTCGGTTCTGATGTTGCTATCGGTTACATTGACTAAAAATAAACACAAGTAAAAAGGTGGGGGAATAAGTCCCCTGCCTTTTATTGTAAATAATAACAATTAAAATTATAATAATATGGCTTGTGAATTAACCGCAGGATTTGCATTAGATTGCAAAGAAACTGTAGGCGGTATTAAGGCTATCTTCTTGCAGCAATTAGTTGACTTCCAAAGTGGAGTTACTGTAGATGCTACAAGTGAAGAAATTGATGGCTTGCCTACCGCTTCCGTGTATCAATACACACTACCAAAGCACACAGGAAACTTTACCGAAGAGGTGGCTTCATCTGTTGAGAATGGAACAATTTTCTACACTCAAACAGTTACCGCTACATTCTTTAAGTTGACTGCTGCACGTAGAAAACAACTTGAATTAGTTGCTAAAAACCGTCTTGTCGTATTTGTACAAGATAACAACAACAATATATGGATGGTTGGTAAAGTTGATGGTGCAGAAGTTACTGCTGCTTCAACTTCAACTGGAACTGCTAAAGGTGATTTGAATGGTTACACTATTACCTTTACTGCAGAAGAAGCCCATAAGGCTTACCGCTTGGAGTCATTTAGTGCAACTCCATTTGATAACTTTGCTTCTATAACTGTAGTCGCACCAACTATTTAACTTATATTTGTTTAAGGGATGAATTACCTTCAAACGAATACCGCATCGCAGACCCTTCTCCTTTCTCTAAAGGAGGGGGTTTTGCTTTTTGATACAACGTATACGGATTATCTTTTGATGATTCAAAACGAAATTACTTTAGAAACTTACTATGTTATCCCCACTCAAATCAGCGAGAACGATAGGGTCACGACTTTGGCAATTAGTACAAATGACGATGATCCAACTAATGGTTCTATCTATGTTGTTAATGGTGGGCGGTATAACTTCATTATATATGGTCAAAACTCAACTACTAATCTTGACCCACAAAACGCGGTTGTGGTTGGTGAGATTAAAAGAGGGTTTATTCAAATGGAAACATTAATAAACTATTACGACCAACCTAATATAATTATTCCAAGCGACATCGAATACAATGGATAAAAATAAATCAATAGTTGACAGGTTTAGTGCAACTCAAGTAGAGTTAGCCAAGTACGTTAAAATAGAGCCTATTGAGTTTGAAGATAGGAAGGGATGGGTGGCTTATGGTGAAGGTAATCACTTTCCTCAATACTTGATTGAACTATATAACACTTCACCTGTTCACGGTGCGCTCGTAAATAGTATCGCGTTTATGATTGCGGGTAAGGAATTTACTGCGCCATCACAAGTAACCTTGCGCGAGATTCAAAGATTGAAATTAGATAAGGTCTTGCATTCAACTGCGCTTGATTTAAAGTTGCACGGTGGATTCTATTGGGAGGTAATTTGGTCAATGGATAGAAGCACCATTGCACAAATCAATCACTTACCATACGAGAACTGCCGATTGGCTTGTTCCGATGATAACGATGATGTGACTGGCGTTTGGTATTCACGCGATTGGTCAGATACTCGTAAAAAGAAAAACAATCCTCATTATATTCCTTTCTTTGACGTAAATACCAAAGAGGAAAACCCGAAACAAGTTATGTTTCAACATTCGATGATGGTAGGTAGTGAGTATTACCCGAAGCCAGATTACATCGGATCTATTAATTGGATTGAATTGACTCGTCAGATTGGAGAATATCACGTTAATAATATTTTAAATGGCTTCTTTCCTTCGTTAATTGCATCATTTAACAACGGAATTCCTACGTTAGAAGAGCAAAGAATGATTAAACAACAACTGCAATTAAGCATCCAAGGTGCAGAAAATGCAGGAAAGGTGTTGACATTTTTTAATGAAGAAAGAGATAGAGGTGTTGAGTTTACCGCTTTCCCAATTTCCGATAGCGACAAACAATATGAGTTCTTAAGTACGGAAAGTACAAACCAAATCTTGATTGCTCACCGCGTTACTTCACCGCTTCTTTTTGGTATTCGTGATGGTGGTGGGTTGGGTTCAAATACCGATGAACTTAAGACATCGATGTATTTGTTTACCAAACAAGTTATTGAGCCTTTCCAACGTATTATCTGCGATGGAGTAGATGAGTTATTTAGGTCTATCGGAGTTCCACAGGGGGTTAAGATTACGCCTAACGATTTGTTTATTCCCGAACAAACAACTGAAGCACCTGTAACGCAGTCAAAAGAAAAAAAAAAAGTTAACTGCGAACACCAAAGCATTTCTCAAGTCTGCTGTTCATCAAGCGATGATTTCACGGATGAAGAAGGAAAGCAATTCCTAAAACACCTTGCCGAATGTGGTGAGTTGATTGATTTAGATGAGTGGGAACTTGTTGAAGAATGTGAGGTTGGTGATTATGATAACGAAGAAAACTTCACCAAAGTAAACCAGGCGCTCGATTCGTATGCTGACCCTGACCAAAAGAGTAAATTAGATGCAGGACTTTATAAGGTGCGTTATAGATATTCAACTTGGATAAGTGAAAAGTCACGCGAGTTTTGTCGTGAAATGGTACGTCTTTCGAAGGGTGGAATTGTATGGAGATACGAGGATATTCAGGAAATGAGTACCGCAGGTGTAAATGGTCAATTTGCTGAACAAGGCAAAACAACTTACAATATATTCCGCTATAAAGGCGGTGTTAATTGTCATCATTTTTGGATGAGAGCAATTTATAAAAGAAAGCGACAAGGTGGTAAATTCTTACCTAATGAAGGGATGGATAATGAGGTAAAGATAGCGGTTAGAAAAGCAGAAGCGGAAGGCTTTTCACCAATGGATACAACGGTAGGTTACCAAGATGCAAAGAAGCCGATGAAGGACTTTCCAAATGGCGGTAGAATAAACTAAAAAATTGAAATTATGGCAATCCCACAAGAAATACTTTTGATTAACGAGGAACTTTTAAAGAAGTACACTCCGTTAACTGATGCAGTTGATCCTAATATCATCAGACCTTGCATTTATGTAGCGCAGGATATGTACCTACAAAACTTTTTAGGTACTAACTTAACCAACAAATTAAAGGATGATGTCGCTAATGGAACTTTAGAGAACCAGTACGAAACATTATTGAATGATTACGTGATTAAGTTGTTAATTTGGTGGGTTATGGTAGAGCTTTACCCATCACTATTGTATAAGCACGACAATGGAAACTTGGTTTCAAGACAAAGCGAAGATACTACACCTGTAACTAAAGGTGAGATGGAATCTTTAAAAGAGAAAGCGCGTGAGAATGCGAGGTTCTACACCAAGCGAATGGTTGATTATTTGCGTTTTAATACAAATCTTTTCCCCGAATATACAAATAATACGGATAACAATATCTTCCCGGATATGAACCCGTATGGAAAGAGTAACTTTTTAGTAAGTGATAGTTATAAAACACAACGTCATAAATGGTCAATTCAAAACTTCCTACCACCTACGTACTAAAGCGAGAGCAGTACGAGAAAATGTTAAAAGTTTATCTTAAAAAACAACAAGCTAAAGTTAAAAAGAGTTGAAAGAGTTTATGTTTTTGAAAGGTAAGATTTGGTTTTTGGCAGGTCTTGCGGTATTCCTACCAATTAAGGAACTGATGTTAACCATTGGTTTCTTGGTTGGTGCGGATATGGTTGTAGGTATTTGGAAGGCATTGAAGTTGAAACAACGTATTCGTTCACGCAGGATGAGTGATACTATCACAAAACTTTTATTGTATCAAATCGCAATAATGAGTGGGTTCTTAATTGAATCTTTTATCATTGCTGAACTTATACCAATTACTAAATTGGTTGCAACCGTTATAGCGGTAATCGAATTTAAGTCAATCATTGAATCGATTGAATCGGTTACTGGCAAAGACCTTTGGAGTAGAATAAAAACTATTATAGGTAGAAAGAGCGAAGATATAACCGATGCAATGACCGATGGAAAAAATAAGTAAGTACGTGACCTATGCAGAAGTCACAAAGAGCAACCAAGCGACTGCGTTAAAGTTGGCTAACATTCCAAACGCAGAGCAATTAAATAATTTACGTTTGGTATGTACTAAAATCTTTGATCCACTACGCGAACACTTCGGAAAGCCTATCGGGATAAGTAGTGGCTTTAGGTCAGTTGAATTAAATGCCAAAATCGGTGGTAGTAAATCATCGCAGCATTGTCAAGGCAAGGCTTTGGATATTGATGGTGACATCTTCGGGGGCATAAGTAACAAATTAATTTTTGAATATATTAGAAAAAGTTGTACTTTCGACCAACTCATTTGGGAATTTGGAACTGAAAAACATCCTGATTGGGTTCACGTAAGCTACAATGAAGGGAACAACAGAAAGCAGGTTTTACGTGCGGTTAAAATTGGCGGAAAAACTGTTTACCAACCCTTCTAAATATGTCAAAAGAATCAGCAAAAACAAAGTTAGCGCGTGAAGTTCGCGCGAAGTTTCCCAACACACCAACTCTAACACTTGCAAAGAAGTTAAGCAAAGAACACTTTGAAACTTTTTTAGGTGTTGAAGATGCGCGTGATGCGTTGCGCAGGATTGAGGGAAAGAATGGTAATACACCAAAAGATAAATCTTTGGTAATGGAAAAAGAAAGACCAAAGAACCCATTTAAACTTCCGAAGTCATACGCGAAAGGTCGAAAGCATATTGATGTTAAAGGCAAAAAGATTTTGATATTGTCAGATGTCCATATTCCTTATCACGACATTGATGCGTTGAGTGTAGCCATTGAAACGGGATTACAGGAAGGAGTTGATACGGTTATCTTGAATGGTGATGCACTCGATTGTCATATGATTAGTGACTTTGTAAAGGATCCAAAGAAACGCAAGTTTAAAGATGAACTTTACGCAATGCGAACCTTCGTTTATGAGTTGAGACAAACGTTCCCAAATGCAGAGATAATCTATAAAGAAGGCAACCATGAAGAAAGGTATTGGAGATATATGCGCGTTAAAGCGCCCGAACTATTCGACATTGATGCGTTCGATTTTGCTACACTTTGCCATTTAGATAAATACGATATTAAATGGATTGAGGGAAAGAACAAGATTAACATTGGCGGTTTGTCTTTATTTCACGGTCACGAATTCGGTAAGCAATTTTTGCCAAGTGTAAACGTTGCGCGTGGATTGTTTTTAAAGACAAAAGCAAACGCAATGTGTGGACATCATCACCAAACTGCGGAACACACGGAACGCGATGTCAATGGCAAGGTGATAACCTGTTGGGGTGTGGGTTGCTTAAGTGAATTAAGTCCCGATTATAACCCTTACTCAAAATACAATCACGGATTCGCAATAATAACCAGAGGCAATGGAAAAGAATTTCACGTTAAGAATTATCGCGTTAATGACGGTCGCATTTATTAGCGGTTGGTGTTGTAATTTTTGGAAAAATTCAGGCAAATCAAACAGGGTACAAATTGTAACCTATTCGGATACTGTTGTTGTATTAAAGGCAACCATTGACACTTTGGAGGTGGAACGGATCAAAACCAAAACGATTTATGAAAAACAAATTGATACTATTTATTTGCTTGACAGCATTGCCATTGATAGCGCATACACAAAAGCAATCAATAGGCTTCAGCAACTCGAAGGCTCTGGATTCTTTAAGCATTGAACGTAGGCTTGTTGTATTAGGTGTAAAGTCACTTGATTACTACGTAAGCTTGGATAAGATAAATAACAAGGTCATCAATTCACAACGTCAGATAATAGAATTAAATGAGGTTGAATTAGGTCGAAAAGAGGCTCAAATTTCAACTTTAAATGAATCATTAGACAAAGAGATTAGGCATAAAAAAAAGTGGCGAAAAGCCACTCTTTATTCAATCGGTTTAAATGCTATTTTTTTAGCGACATTATACGTTTTAAGTAGATAGCCATATCAAGTGCCTCTTCATACGCGTGGTGTAACCATTCTTTCTCGGATAGATTCGCCTTGTCTACAGTTGTTCCGTATTTAGCCCTGCCCATTTTCTCGCGTGAGATAAGGTCGGTTATTACTTCTTTATAGACATCACTTTGGCAGTTGTCGAAATCGTGTGTTATATTCATATTACTTCAAGTTTTGGTTGATTTTCTTTTGCATCTTGGATCAATTTAATCAGTTCGGGTAGCATCCAGTAACCATAGGTTGCCATTTCATAAGTGAAATCTTCAAGGTGTTTAGTGATATCGGGAAGTGTCGCTCCATCAGTTTCCCAAAGTGCTGTTATTGTCTTACCGTGTTCACGTTGGATGGACTCATTTAACCGTTTCATCAGCATCTTCGTTTGATGGTTGTAGAACCATTTAATCGGTTCACATTCATCGGATGCGTAAAGTGTCGCCTGTGTCCACATTAACAGGTTAAGAACCTTGATTTTTTCAAGGTCACTCTTTGATAGTTTGTTGTTCATCATTTTAGTTTTTACCCTATAAGGTATAATACCGATTGTTATAAATGTTTTATACCTGCTCGGGTGTTGTTTTAAAGTTCATCTTCAATTTGTTCTTTTAATAGTTCAAGCGCATATCTCGCACCTTCAATAAACGCGAAATAACGCGCATTGTCCATTTGTTCACCGTTGTACATCGCGTACATTTCGGCTTTCATTTTAATTAGTTCATTCATTTTCATAGTTGCAAATATAATTAAGCGAAGGCATATTTTCCAAAATTCTTTTTTAATTCATAAAACGAGCGCATCATAATGGCATCAGCAAAATCGGGCGACATTCCAAAACGTTTCTTTAAATCTTCTTTGTTAGTCACTCGCAGTTTTTGGTCGCTATCCAGTTTCTCGCGCCTAATCATTTCAAGTTCTTTTACAATCGTGTCCTTGTGCTGTGAGTTAAATGTGATTGAGTTGTTGGTAATTAGTTCACCTAATTTAAAGTAGCAATCGGACTTTAAGTTAAGGTAGTTTTCACGAACTGATTTTGATCCGTTAAGAAACCCTTTGCACTTTAAGAAGTCAACAGCACCACCACCGATTCCATCTTCATCCACCAAAACATTGGACAATAACACACCATTGCTTTGAGCCATTTGTCGAATCGTGTCCACTACTTCGTTAATTGGCTTATGTTTTAATACTACAAATTTATCCGCGTGTAACCCATCCCAAAGTACAATCACAGTTCTATCATCCCCCATACGCGCAATATCCGCAGTGATGTATTTAGTTGTGTTCTTTTGTTGTGGTTCTCTAAAACACCTCAACAAATCATCGTAATGGTAAAGCCTGTCTTGCGTTTCGTCATAGTCCCAATCCCCATCTAAAAGCCTTTTTCGGTCAATCTCGGGTAGCATTCGCAAGTTTTCGAGATATACAGGTGAGATATGAGGATTATCAGTTGGCAAGGCTTGTATAAATTCTCGGTCTTGTCTTAAACTACCATTACGTTTAGCATCGTAAAACTCATTGTATAACCATCCTTTATGTGGGTTGCAGGTTAATAATCCTTTCGGCTTATCGTTTATTAGTTTATAACGTACGCGCGAAGCTAAAATAGCAATACACTTTTCACTTACCTCACCTGCCTCGTCAACGAAGTAGTCTGTAACCTCAATCGACCCGAACCGCTGGAATTCTGGATCTGATGGCATATCAGCCAAATCCATTAGAATAGTTTGACTTCCATTGAACCAATTTATAACGTGGTCTTGACCGTTATACGTGTAATGTTTGCCAGGCACTAACCCATAGTTAGCGCATAACTCAAAGAAAGTAGCCATTGTACTTAATCGCAACTTCTTAAGTTCCGCACGACCAATAAGACCGCGAGTACCTGCGTACTTTAACCGCCTTTTTATTTGCCAATCACAACCGAGAAAACTTTTTCCGCTTCCTGCTGATCCGCCATAAAGCACTTGCCACTTATCCGAGTCAATAGATAAGTGGTTCAAGGCTTCTTTTTGTTTATCGTGGAATTGTATCATTAGAATAAAGTTAGTTGGTTGGTTGTTTCAGTTGGCAATTCATCACATAGCATCCGCAAAATACCATCATATTTGCAGTGATCATTGTTATTACCAATCAAATAAACCAATCGATTCACACTTGCAAAATATGCTTCATCCTCTGTCTCATATCCGTTTGAATGATTCAGCACTGGCTCACTCCATCCTTGATTCATTCCGGAAAAAGTTAATCCATACACCCAACGGTTATTTGTATTCTTAGCCCATTTAACTTGTGCGGTAAATTTTTTAATGCATTTGAAAGTACATAACTTTTCATTCACACACACACCGTGTTCATTCCATTCAAAATCACTTTGAACATTCAAATCTTCTTCGTAATACAATTCTTCTTCACTCATAACTTCTCAATTATTCGTTGTTGTAGTATATGACTATCCATAATGTCAGCATATAAATGGCGCATTATTCCTTGTCTAACATCGTGTTCGAAATCCGACTTTTCTTTTGACTTCATCCGGGTAATCGCAAAGTTCGATAGGTTTCTTTCGTTTGTCAGTTCTTGGTAAGATAAGAATCTAAACTTTTTCCAATCTTCATCACTCCACCATTCAACATTTATCAGTTCTCTTTTTTCCATCATCCGCATCATCGAAGGCGCGAGTAAACTAACTTCGATTCTCTTTCCATCTTTCCACCTTTGAATATCAGTTAAGAACATCTCTTTGAAATCTACTGGCTCATCGTCTTGCGTTGTTGTACCGATTACCAACTTTGCTTTCTTTCTTTCGATGTCCAAGTTCATTTGCATCTTGTGAATCTTATACGCATTCAAGACATCACTTAAGAATTGAATGGACATCAAGCCATAATGTTCCACACGTTTCCACGTTTGCCCAACTGCGTTAAGTTGGAAGGCTAAACCAAGTTCGCCAATGGTAAAGAACCTGTAGAACTGCTGCGTTGTGTCGTATAGCAACTGCGTTTCTTCTGCTGAAGGTAGTTCTTTGATTCCACTGATTACAATTCCTTTGGCAATTAAAGCTTTGAACATCGGTAACGTGCTGTCTTGGATTTGCGTTTGTTCAAGTGCGTGTAAATAGGCTTTCTCGTCAACTGTCAAGCCATTGTTGTAGGTCTGCCCTTTGTACTCTACCAAGTTTTGATTCATAGTTATTGTTTTTAGTTGTTACAAATTCGTGAAGTTTCCAAGCGGATCTCATCGCCGCCTTCCAATCTTTCATTTTCTTTTTGCCATAGTACCAATTAGTATTAGTGTAATGGCTTATAAATACTTCTGCAAAGTTAAGCGCATCATCAGAACACGCAAACGGAATGCGCTCCAAAAAGTATTCCGCCACTTCCTCCATTGTCGGGGGCGAAAACGATATTCGCGGTGTCTTGCACTTCGATAACATCAGTTGCTCTTCGAGTGATTGTACCCTTAAGGTCAAGGATTTTAACGCTTGTTCTAATTGCTCTTCGTTCATTTAATCGTTGTTTTAAAGTTCCACAGTCATATTCTTTATCCAGTAACAACATCGCCTCATCTATATAGGCTCGGTAGATGGAATCAACTTGGTAAAGGTCAACCATTTTTTTAACCGCGTGTAAAATAGTCGCGTGGTCTTTGCCGCCTATTAACTGCCCAATCTTTGATAGCGAATAGTTTGTTCCTGCATAAATTAAAAGTGTCGCAATATAACGCGCATCTATTATAAACCGTTCACGTGACCGAGAAAAAAACTGCTTACGTGTGACATCGTGGGTACGACACAATAAGTCAATTACCTTATCTTCAAAGGAATAAACGTAGTTTTCTTCCTTCTCAATAATCATCCGTTGTAGTTCTTTCGCGTTTTCATTGGTGAACACGTTAAGAAATTCGCGGTAGTTCTTAATCCTATAACGGTCAAGAAATTGTATTAAAGAATTACTCATCGCCTTCGTTTTTAATTGTTTTTTTTTCGCTTTCCAAGATTAGTTCTACGATTTCCTTTGAACTGATGCCAGTATACTTGCTTATCTTGGTAATGTCGCACACGTGCATTAGCATCGGATAACGTGTCCACTTTTGCGCCTGTGGATAACTGATGTTCATTGCTTTCGCAAGGCTCGGTGTAGTGCCGAACCAAGCGAAAACAAATAATTCCCATTTACTTTTCATCGTTTAATTTGTCAATTAAGTTAATGATTGGGTTAAATAGTTCCGCTATATGCGGATCGTAAGAATGTAACTGTTGTTGTGTTAAAGTACACTTTAAGATTTGCTCTAATTTGTTGTTCATAATAAGGGTTTTAAAATTTTAATTGTTTCGTGCATTCAAAATGGTAAATCGTCATTATCCATTTTAGAGTTACTATTCGCGTTATCTTTCGCATCATCGGTTAAACCAACTCCAGTCAATAGATACTTTTCGAATAATTGAGCAACCTCAATAACTTTAGCTGGGTTCTCGGAATGGTTCATATCAACTGAAGCCTTCAATGCTACTGCACGTGCGATTGATTCCTCTTTGTCCTTTGAGTTATTCGCTTGGTAGTTCCCGCCTGTGGAACTCGGAGTAAATGAACGCTGTTCCTGTACCCATTTAATCTTGTGACCGCGACCACTTGGGGTTATCTCGTAACTCTTTGAGTCACCAACCGCGAAGGGTGGTTGTTGTGATTTGCTGAACACAGTACCTGTGTCTCCGTTTTCCATTGTAACTTCGAATTTAAACATGTCGTTCCAAGTTCCCGCGCCTTGCACGTGTGTGATTTTTGATGTAGCCATCTTTTTATTTATTTAATTGTTAAATTGTTTTCGGTGTCTGTTGATCCTATCGCCCAAAGTTCTTTTAAGGTTGGATGTTCTTTTGCGTGGTTATTTATACACTTGTCGCACCATGATTCATAATCTTCGATTGATGTCCATACCGCGTAAAGTTCGGTTTCGTAGTGCATCTCGGAACATCTTTCGCAACGTTCACCATCGAAGATACTTGTTGGTGGGTTTATATTATCGTACATAGGTGCGCTCGGTTAGTAGGTCTTCCATTCTTTCAAGTGGGCTACGCGGTACACTATTGGCGATATGTTGAGCCAGTGCGTTGTAATCAAGTTGTTCGCTTGGATAACTTGAAGATTGTACGCATACAAATTTTTTCGGGTAAGTTAAGTTCAGTTTCATAAGTTTCTATGTTTTACGTTTTTAACTGCGTTTAAAGTAGATTCTAATTCTTGAGGAGTGAATACATCATTTGCGTATTGCTTAACGTATCTTTCAACTGCTAACTTAACAATGGTAAGTTCGCTTGATGTCAGTTGTAATATCCAAAACTTTTCCATAGTTAAGCAATTTCAAAGATATATATTTCACTTCTGAATGGTGAAGTAGCGGGAACTTCCAAATCGTAGGCATAAGCAAAGCCATCTTGATCTTCGTTACAGGTTAGGCTCATTTCATTTGCATGATGTTCTACCGCTTGGTTAGCGAGTTCTAAAGTTGGAAAGTCAAACACCTTCGCTTGAGTTCCTGATTCGTGAATGATTACTTGATACATTTTTTTATTGTTTTAAGTTGTTTTTCAAATATAACTTTAATAATAAATCGCAATACTTTTTATTTCTACAAATTTCAGTTTGCGTTATCTCTAGAATGTAATGAGCCATTTCAATTCGACTCATTACACTCAATTCTTTTTCAGTTTTATATGCCATATCCATTAGGAGTGACATCTTCAATGCTATAAGATTTTAATTCTGCTGTAACTGATTTCAATTTGTTTACAGCTTCAACATTCAAACATATCTCAACTTTTTTATTAGCTTCGATTTGAGCCTGTTCAAAGAATGCTTTGAATTCTGCAAGTAGTTGTTGTTCGTTTTTCATTTGTTCTTTGTTTTTGTTTGTTGAGCAAATATATGTAAACTTCTTTCTTTATTCCAAATAAATTTTAAAGAAAAATAAAACTTTTTTCATTTTTGTTGATTTTACGCGGGTTTCAGAACGTTATTAAATAGTAATTTAGACGCATTCTAAATAATAGATGAAGCAAAAGATAGTAAATAGTCTTAAACCACGTGCTAAAAAACCATATTCAGGTGAAGCGGGTGTACAAATTGCGGTTATTCAGTATCTTAAAATGGCTTATCCTACTGCTATTTATTGTGCTTCAGCAGGTGGAATGTTTACTTCGATGAAACAAGCCATAAAAATGAAGGCTACTGGGTACGTAAAAGGCTTTCCTGATTTGCAGATATGCGAACCAAACGAAAAGTATCACGGGTTATTTATTGAATTAAAGACCGAGAAAGGTGTGGTAAGCAAAGAGCAGAAGGAATGGATCAAACAACTAAACAAAAGGGGTTATTATGCGTCTATATGTAAAGGATTTGACGAAGCGCAAAAAGTAATTGATGGTTATTTCGCAGGAACAATATAATAAATACCGCATTTTTGCGAGGAATATAACCGCATCACAATTTGAGGGGGATGAACTTTTACACTCTACACTTTTAAACATCCTTGAAACTGACACATCCAAGATTAATGACATTGATTCCTACGTTATTTGTTCTCTTAAGTGGGAATATATAAGACCACGTACACGTTATAAGAAGTTGATTGGTGACTTTCAAGCTAATTGGACTGATTTAGAACCGCATCAATTTGAAATAGAAGTACACAACGCCCGTGAAAGTTGGATAGGGGCAAGAATTACCAATGAGCAACTTGACATCCTAATGAGTAGGCTTCCATTCTTTGAACGTGAGGTATTCAATCTATACGTTATGAATGGTTTTAGTTACCGCGAACTATCAAATGAGACTGGCATACCTGTAAGCTATTTATACGACACGGTCAAACGTGCCAAAGAGGAAATAAAAAAATGTATTAAGTATGACGAATAAAGAGATGTTCGAATATCGGATGAGCATTTGTAAAGCCTGTCCGATTTTTAATCACACAACCCGCACCTGTGGTACTGCGTTATCCAAACTCAATCCATTTAACGAATGGCAGGAGATGAACGGAGTTAAGTTTAAGCCTTGCGGGTGTTTTATGGATGTTAAAGCAAGAATGGCACTCCAAGAATGTCCTGCAAAGATGTGGACAGCACAAACTGACAATGATACAATCGAAGAAGCAAAGGAATTGATTGCAACCATTAAGAAGTCGGGAGTAGTTACAGGTGAGCAACGATCCGTTCTCGGCAAGTTAAAAGCCATTATCAATGGAGACACAAAGCCTATTAAGTTGAGACATTGTATTGGATGCGTAACGAAAATAGTTGACGAATTAACGCACCAACTTAAGCGCGAAGATTCCGAGTTGTTAGATAGTACAAATGAAGTTGAACACCCACAACCAAAAAAACGTGGAAGAAAACGAAGAACTCAATGAGCCTGCTACATTTCTTTTTTATGTCGTATTTGACGACCGTATTACTACATATTGGATTCTTCCTGACTCTAATGCGTTATCACTCCATTCGTTTCACAACTGATAACATAGTAGGTATGCTATTCACTTCCTTTACCTTTCCTCTATGGTGGTTTGGGTTGTTGAAGAATCGTGAATAAGTATTAAGGCAACCGATTGTATTTTAGTGCATCTTTGTAACGTTGAGTGATTCTTAAGGTTTCCCCCTTTGATTTGGACACTCAACACGTTTAAATCATTGGGGGATTTTTTTTAGGTAGGTCAATAAGGTTTTTTCCCGTTTTAATCCCTTGTCGTGTAACTATAATTAAGCGACTAATAAAAGCGATTGTGAAAAGAACCGCTATTCCGAGTTGGTAACGCAAGTGAGATTTCTTGGATAGCGAATAACATTAGTAATAATAAATCTACGCAATGCAGAGGTGCAACGTAGTGGTGAGAGGAAGTTAAAGAATCCTTACTAATGCCAGAGCCTAACTGGAACTTTTGGACAATGAGTAATTATCAATTATAGTTAAAGAGATAATTAAATAGGATTGAATTTTGATTTATTTGATTTAAATCTTTATTCACCTAAAAACCTAACTATGGAGTTAATTGAAAAATGATTATATTTGTAATAGATAACAACAATGATAATACTACCTGCACAAATCGAATCTATCAAAAGTCGTAAAGACCGAACTACAGCCATTGTAATAGGCACAAATGAATTAACACCCGACCAAGCAGGGCAAATCTTCAGTTTACAAAACTCGTTTGTCTATTGCGCTCTAAAAGAAGAAGAGTTTGCGTCTAAAGAGAAAGAGGTTCTTGATGAGTTAAAAGCCGACTTTGAAATAGAAAAGAAAAGCAATGGTCAAAGATTACGCAACGTGCTATATAAACTATGGGAACAAGATAAGGAAGGGTTCTTAACCTTTGCTAAGTTTTACGACCACAAAATGGAACAACTGATAAACCACTTTAAAACCAAGTTAGATGTATGATAAATAAAGATGATATAAAAGAAGGTCAACACTTTTGGGCAATTAGTGGGGATGAAATATTAGTTATTGCGTTATTTCGTAATAATTTTGAAGTGTGCGGTCCTTGGGAATGTGGAATTGGAATTGATGATTTTGAAATAATTGAATTGATTGAAATTCCAAAAGGTTACGAATCAAAAAAAATGTGTTATGTTTAAACAAGTACAACAAGTAAAAGAGTTCCGAACTGCGTTTGGTTTATCGAATAACGTTCACGACTGCGATAAGGAATTGCATCAGGCTCTGGTTACTGAGGAACTTGAAGAGATGATCCAAGCAAATAATCACGTTGAAATAGCAGACGCGATTATAGACCAAATGTACTTACTTATCGGTTATGCTTGTAACCTTCAAATAGAGGACAAATTAGAGGTTTTATTCGATGAAGTACACCGTTCTAATATGAGTAAGTTAGATAAGGATGGAAAGCCTATCTATCGTGCTGATGGCAAGGTTATGAAAAGCGATTTGTACTTTAAGCCAAATCTTAAGAATATTTTGTTAACATCAAAAGTTTAGAAAAATGAAGTTGAGCGACAAGATAACAATTACCAACGAAGATAATATGGCTTTAATGGCTCGTTATCCTGATAACTATTTCGGCTTGGCAATAGTAGATCCACCTTATGGATTAGGTAAAAGACTTTCTCAAAGAGGTGGTAAACATAAAAATACAAAGTTTGCAGTATTATATGAAAATAGTTCCCAATGGGATAATGAAACACCTAATGAAAAATATTTTCAAGAGGTTTTTAGAGTATCAAAAAATCAAATTATTTGGGGAGCTAATTATTATTTGGAATTTCTACCGAGTACACGTGGTATTATTTGTTGGGATAAAAAACAATATATGCCTACATTTAGTAGAATAGAGTTTGCTTGGACTTCATTTGATGCAGTTGCAAGATTATACGAAGGTACAAGTACAGATTTAAATAGATTTCACCCTACACAAAAACCTATTACGCTTTACAAATGGCTACTTGACAAATACGCAAAGCAAGGCGATAAGATACTTGACACTCATCTTGGTTCAGGTTCAATAGCAATAGCCTGTCACGATTACGACTTTGAGTTAACCGCGTGTGAGTTGGATAAGGAATACTACGATAACGCAATAAAGCGAATTAAAAACCATATGGCTCAACAAAAACTTTTTTAATATGGGATTACCAAAAGGACAAACCAACAATCCAAACGGGCGACCCGTTGGCTCAAAGTCTGAAAAGACCAAACAATGGGAGGCACTTGGTGAATCAATCACAGGACAACAAGCGGAACAGTTCAATGCGTTCTTGGATAAGCTATGGAAGTCACGTGATGACCAAGATAAGATGATAGCTTCCGAGTTGTATTTAAAGACACTTGAATACTTCAAACCTAAACAGGCACGGAATACAATAGTAGGCGATGCTGACGCACCAGTACAAATAATAATAAGTGATAAACTATAATATGGAAGAAGCAAGAGAACAACAAATGCACCACACTTACCGACTATGCGTAATGTTTGGTATGTGGCTACAACAACCTGCACAAAGAAAGAGGTTAGCCAAAGGATCAATGACCGACCTATTCCAAGAATGGATTGAGTTAATCAGCAACCAATTAGGAGATGAGTAAAGTAAAACTTACCCTTGACTATTCGACCATTACGGTTAAGCAATACGTTGACTTTATTACCAATGAAGGCAATGAGATTGGTCAAGTGTCCGCTATTATGGGACAACCAAAGGACTACGTTAGGCAATTATCGCCCGAAGATATAACGAAGGTAATTGAGGCTTTTAAATCGGTAATCGAGAATCCTGTAGCAGAACACAAGTATAAGTGGAATAAGTATGGGTTTGTTCCCGACATCAACAAGATTTCTTTTGGTGAATGGTTAGACCTTGAAAGCAACTGCAAGGACTTTCCAAAGAACCTTAATAAACTGCTTTCAATCCTTTACCGACCTATCCACTCGGAGATTGGTTCAAAGTACAAAATTGAGCCTTATACCGCAGAGCATTTAGGCAATGCGAAAGTATTTGATGATATGCCGCTATCAGTCGCTAATGGTGCGCTGGTTTTTTTTTCGAATATCGAAAACGAATTACTGACAGCTTCCCTCGAGTTTTTAGATACAACGATGATGAGGGAGATGGAGACAGCGATAACGATGATGAAGGAAGCGGTAGCGCAACAAACGACTTAAGTGAACGTTACGGTTGGTTTCACGTTATAGAAGAATTAGCGGATCGTGATGTAACTAAATTTGATACTATCACAGAAACTCAAGCCAGTACAATCTTTGCTCACCTATCGTACCGGATAGATTATTTTTCTTTTCAAAAACAACTCCTAAAAAAGTAACCTTTTGCGTCTTTAAGATATGGCTACAGCATCTTCACTCTATACATATAATGTCGTGGTAAGCAAGTTTCAGCAATTTGCTGAACAACACGCGTTAATAAGAAGGTTCACTCACGGACAAATCGCACAAGCGGACTTGGAGAAAGAGACCGAGTATCCGTGGATGCACGTTACACCTACAGGAATAAGTTTTGATAAAGGGCAACTTTCATACACTTTTGATGTGTTCTTTGCTGACCTTCCAAGAGATAAAGACGAAAAGACCGAGTACCAAAAACAAGCGATAAGCGATTGCATTTTACTTGCTTCCGACTTTGTTAATATGCTTGAGCTTGGTAATATCTTCGATGAATCGGTAGTGTTGACCACACCAATAAGCGGAAGTCCTTTTGTAGAAGAATTTAGCCATGTTTTAACAGGTGTTCAGTTATCCATTGAATTGGCTGTTGACTATTTGTGGGATGCTTGTGATATACCATACATTGGCGACTAATGGCAAAGAAGGTACAATACACAACCAACCAACCAAGTAGCTCAACTGATTACTTGGCTGCTGACAATACTTGGAAGCCTTATTCGGGCGGTTCGGGTGGTAGTGGCATTCCTCACGGATCTACAAGCGGAACTGATACCTACACCACGACAATAAGCGGGGTAACTTCATTAAGCGATGGAGATGCGTTCTTAATTCGATTCGTTACTGGCAATACTACAGGTTGCACGTTAAACATTAATTCACTTGGTGCTAAAACACTTTATAGAAATAATGATGGCGCATTAATCGGTGGGGATATTGTAGACGGTGCAGAGATGTTGTGCGTTTATAATTCAACAACTGATGCATTTCAAGTTATAGGAACTGCGCCAAATACATTATTGTCATATGTGACAAATGCAGAAGCTACAACCATAACCAAAGGACAAGCGGTTTACGCATTCGGTGGTCAAGGAGACCGTTTAAAAGTTAAGTTAGCTTATAATACAGGCGATTCAACTTCAGCTCAAACAATAGGTGTTGTTTTGTCAACTTCAATAGGTGCAAATCAGAAGGGTTTAATTATCATGCAAGGTCAAATTGATGGCTTGAGTTTATTCCCTACTTCAACTTGGGCGGATGGAGATGCGGTGTACTTGGGTGCAACTCCAGGTAGTTTTAGTCACACTAAACCATTAGCACCTAATCACTTAGTATATTTGGGGTTCGTGACCACCGCAAGTAATGGTTCAGCAGGTCGAATGTATGTTCGTGTGCAGAATGGTTACGAGATGGATGAACTACACAACGTTAGCGCGGTATCTCCTAACAACAATGATATATTAAAGTACAATACAAGCACTTCACTTTGGGAGACAAGTAATGCATTATCTACTAAACAAGATACAATAACAGGCGCGGCTTCTTCTATTACAAGTTCAAACCTTACTAACTATCGCGCTTTAGTTTCTGATGGTGGTGGTAAAGTAGCGGTAGCTGCAACTACATCAACTGAAATAGGCTATTTGAGTGGGGTAACTTCCAATATTCAAACGCAGTTAAATAGTAAACCTTCAGTATCTAAATCTTTTTTAGTAGGTAATTTTGGAAGTAGTGCAGTTTCAGCATTTGGGACATTATCTGGAGGATTTGTAAAGTCAAATTTACAAACTATTGGTAATGAGTTTCAGATGAGAACTATAATGCCTTCAGCTTGTACATTTAGAAATTTTACAGCTAACGTAGGAGTGCAACCTGCTACGGGTAGTTTGGTTTTGACAATGCGTATGGATGCAGTAGATACAGCTTATACATTAACAATAGCAGCAGGAAGTTCTGCATTTGTTTTTCAAAATACATCAACATCTTTGAGCGTTGCTAATATGTCAACAATTACTTTTAAAGCAGTTAACAACGCTTCGACTACATCGGGGGCAATAGTAGCAGTTTCAGTAATGGTAGAAATATGATATACGAACTAATAGAAAAGAATGGCATTCCTTGTATTGTAGTAAATAACAATATATTTTTTGCTTGGAATCCAAACGACATAGATAACTATGGATTATTTATGCAGAAGTTAGAGGAAAAGGGGATAGAAGCCTTTGCTCAATTATTGGCAGATGATTCAAACACAGCATTCTTAACTTTCATAAATGGCTAATAGTCCTTTAAATGATTTAATCAATAAGTTTGGTGCTGACGTTGTAGAAAAGGCAATGCAGAATCTCGGTGCATATCGTACCGTTAAAGGAAAGAAAAGACGTGCGGTTGCATCGGATACATTACGTAGATCACTTGCATATTATTACAACGCGAAGAAAGGTAAGTTAGAGTTCTTTGCGAAAGGTAAAGCGAGTCAATATGCTGATGTAGTTGAGCAAGGTCGTAGAGCAAACTCAAAGCGACCACCTATTGAAGCCATTATACAATGGATGAAGATAAAGCCTATTAAGGTTCGTTCTTTGGATGGCAAGATAGTTAAGCAAACACCCGAAAGAATTGAAGCGGCTGCGTTCAATATTGCACGTGCCATAGGTCGCAGGGGTATACCTCCACTTTATTATTGGCGCGATGCGGTTAATGATTTAATTGATGTTTACGAACCACAATTTGCGGATGCTTTAGGTAAAGAAATAAAAATTGTAATTGAAGATAACCTTCAAAAGAAAATAAAAGTATGATAACGACAAAGATTACAGGACTTTCGGCTCAAGGACCTACCGAGTTTAATGGTCTTGCATTTAGTAATAATGATGTAGCCATTACAATGGCTTCAGACAATGTAAGCCAACCAGGATTTAAATATATTTTTATTATTAACGATTACAAGTTCTACGTTGCGCCAAATGCAGCTTTGAATGGTGTATTTAATTGTAAAACTATATTTAATCAGTTGACGCCTACTCCTATGGTATATAATACAAGTGATGTATTAGTACACATATCAGAACCATTATTATCAAGATTTTTAAACGTTAAAGGATTTGTTATTCTATGTTATGAAGGTTGGGAGATAGGCGGCGTGTTTACAGAGGATGAAACCAATGGAGTAGAATATCAATTAATGGTAGTATATGGTAGCGGTAAACAAAACTTTATCGTGATGGGTACAAACGACACCAAGCCATTAGCACTTTGTCAAGCCTATGATAATACACTTGGATTTAATGCTGAAACGGTAGCTACTGCAATTAACCTTCCTGCATCACTTCAAAGCGAAACAATAAACTGGCAAAAAATATCTCGTTCAAATGTTTCAGGGCAAGAAGATAGCGCATATAGAATACTATCTTGGATTGCAGATAATGGAGCTTTTGTAAATACTAACTATCCATTTTTAACGATTGATAATTTTCTATTTGAGTTATATAATGAATTAGGAACTATTGAAACATCAGTATCTATTCCATTTACTACAAATGAACGTTCATTATTTCATTTACCAACGGGATTAAAGAACCTTGTTAATGGTGGATATATAGATGAAACAACCGCAGACAATACTGCGTATTGGACATTGGTTGGAGTTGATGCAGAAGATAACGAAGTAACCGCTAAATATGGTTATTGGCTTGAAAGTGATTGTAAGTATAACCCCGTTCATTTGTACTGGCTTAATCAAATGGGTGGCATAGATTCATATTCATTTATTAAGAAAAACGAAAAATCCATAGAGGTCGAAAAGAAAAGATACAAGCAATATTTGGGCGACTATAATAATGCCACAACTGAAAATCCTTTTAGTACACAATCTTATTCACGTTCACTTACTGAACGAGAGCCAATAGTAAAAACATTTTTAAACCTTACAAGTAATTGGTTAACTGAAAGTGAGTTTAAATATATGAAGGACTTATTCCGTTCAAAATCCGTTTGGATGGTAGATGATAACGTAGATGGTTATTCCGTAATTCCTGTGGTAGTTGAAGATAACAACTACTTAATGAGACGAGAAAGAAATTCACGTAAATACAATCAAAATATTAGATTGCAAATTGCTAATGATAATGATTTTATAAATATTAATAATACACCGTATCCAATACCTGAACCAATAGCGTGTACTTATGCAGATAACTGGGCAAGTAATATAGGTAGTGCTACATTACCATTAACTAATACAACTGGTTCTTATGTAGAAATAACAGCTATAGCTACAACTTCAGGAAGATATAGAGTAGTATACCCATATAATGCTGATACTACCCCATTTTTTGTTTATGGTAATACTTATTATGTTAGATTAGAATTTAGTAGCCCAATACCCGGAGCAGGAACTGGATACTTTAGATATGGTGATGATGGTTTGGGAGGTTATTTTGTAACTTCTTATAATGCTGCCGATACTGCAGCACCTATTGAATTTAGTTTAGTGTGGGGTTATAATAATTATTTCAGATTAAACTTGCCAACTTTTGTAGGTGTTTATACAGGTGTTATTAAAGTATATCTTGGATTTGGAACTTGCCCATAATTTATATTAAATGGAAACAGCACTTATAATTTATAGTCAAGGTGATAACGTACCTACGTTAGTTGACCTTTACGAAAATGAAACTATTGCGCTACAGTTCAACTTTAGTGATATAAAGGACTTAAAACCGCGTGGATCTTACTCGCGAACTTTTCGCATTCCTGCAACGCAAACCAATAGTAAAATATTCGGGTTTATACAAGAGAATACATATCAATTCGCATCATTTAACCCGAAGCGAAAACTGAATGCAATTATCACAGTTGACACTATACCGATTCTTGAAGGTAACTGCCAATTTAAGGCTTGTTATACAAGTAATGGAGATGTGAGTGAATATGAAATAGTTTTCTTTGGTAACGTTGTGGACTTCTTTAAGAATATTGGAGATAATGATTTTAAAGGTTATATTTCAACACAACTTCAAACCGATTACAACTACGTTGTTGAATATGACAATATAGCAACCTTTAACGCAGAAACTGATATTTACTTAAGCCTAACCGATAGGGGGCAAAATTGGGTAGGTAATGTAGATGATGCAAATTCAAGATGTATCAATTCTACAAATAAAAACGTAGCAGCAAAAGCTGGAGAGTTAACACCATTTGTATCGGCTCGGTATATCTTTAATAAGATTATAGATTTAAGCGGTTTTCAATTAGGTAGTAATTCAAGTACATTAACAGGTGAACTTGACTTTATGTACATTCCCTGGACATCTGAAGCGGGACAAATACAACAAGGTGGAGGCAATCCCGAAACTGCAAAGTTTAAAGTTGAAGGTTATACACCCGATGAAACTTTTGTAGTTGGTGACTTTGCAAATGAGACAATAGGCGGTTATACTAACTCCGTTTATCACTTTCCAACGTTAACCGATGTAACTAATCCAGGCGGTAATATAACTGCAAACGTTTATACCGCACCATTTAGCGGTAATTATAAATTCGGTATTTACTTGACTGCACAAGTTGACACAAATACCAATTCGACAATAGGAATAAGATTCGTTAAAACGGATTTACTTGGTAATAAGACATTTGTTAACTCGGTTGGTAATATTGCATTTTATACCTACGATAGTCAAGGTAATGATGTATTTTATACTAACTCTGATAGGTTTGGAAATAACCAAACTGCAAACGTATTTTTAGAAACAGGTGAAACTATTGAGCCTGTATTGATTCAAGCAGAACCATTCAATACATCTTGGACAAGTTTTACGGGTACATTTACTCTTAAAAGTGTAACATTCCAAAGCAATGAGATAACAAAACCTTTATATGGTAACGTTATAGATTGGTCAGCAAATGCGCCTATTATGAAGTGTACCGAGTTTATTGATTCATTGTTTAAGATGTACAATTTGGTGGTAGTACCTAACAAGATAAATCAAAAAGAAATTGATTTAATACCATTTACCGAGTACATCTCGCAAGGGGTTTCTAAAGATTGGACACAATTACTTGATATTAGTAAGGACATCACACTAACTGCTACAACGGACTACCAAGCGCGAAAGAATACATGGACTTATAAGGCAAGTTCTGACTTATTTAATAACCTTTATAATACACAAGGTGACCGCGTATATGGTAGATTAGAGTTAGTAGATCCACAAAATGATTTTGCAACGGATGAACAAAAGATTGAGTTGTTTTTTGGTTCAACTCCGATAGTGCCGATTAAGGCTACATCTTATGCTATTCCTAAATTCGTAAATGAACAGTATGAATATACCGCACCTAACCCGCGTATATTGTATAAAGTAGGCGAAACAATTAACTTTAATGTGTATAATGACACAACTACGGGAGTTAACCAAGTAACCGCTTATATGTTTAGTCATTATTCGGATTTCTTGCCTGATATTACAACGCGTGATTTAAACTTTGGACAGGAAACACCACTTTGTGAGGTGTCATCTATTCCATATAAGACATTATACGCACGTTATTGGAAGGAATATATAGAGAATATCTACGCACCTGATGCGCGTATATTAGAAGCATTCTTTTCACTTGAATTTGCGGACATTTACAACTTCAATTTCAATGATAAGATATTTATTAAAGATTCTTATTGGAGAATCTTGTCAATTAGTGATTATGTAGTAGGTACGCAAGACACGGTTAAAGTTACTTTGATTAAGCAAGTGACAGCAGAACCCGATTGTCTTTTAACACCAACAGGAATTAGCGCATTTGGAAGGGTTTTATTTGAAGATGTAGATGGAAACCCTGCAGATGCTACCCAAGTTTGCTGTGAGATATATAATTATAATTGGATTGATGGCGGTTGTTATGCATTCTCTCGGGATTCCGATGGAAGCGGTAAACCTAAACCAGCAAAATTAACAAGCGAAAAGATATTAGCCAACCCACCACAAGAAGATAAATCGGGATTAGTTGTAACTGATAACAACTTTGTGGGCATTGGTAATGACAATTCTATAGTGTTAGGTAGTGGCAATAGATTAGATAGCGGTTTAGATTCCGTTTTTGTAATGGGCTATAATGCAAACGTATTGAATGCAGGTGCTACAATCGGTAGCGCAGGTGCTTATACGGGAGAAATGCAAAACGGATTGATTCCTGTTTGGGGTAAAGGTGACTTTACTAACAATACAACTGCAATCAGTTTAGCGGCTTATGGATCAACTTACATGAAGATGCCAGATGATTCCGTTTGGCTTGTTAAGTTGCGTTTAATGGTTGGTCAAGTGGGTGCGTTAATTGATGCTTCAGTAAGCGGTGAATATAACTTACATATTGTACAAAGTGGTGGTACTATAAGCCTAAAGAATGTAACGACAATAGATGAAACCGCTATAGATATAGATGGTAGATTTATAATAACTTTGGATATTGTAGGTAGTACGTTTGCAATACTTGTAACTTTAGAAGATGCAACCTCTTATCCGTACAATTCAATAAACATTAGCGGTCAATTAACATACACACAGTATCATTATGAATAATCCACAAGACACATTTAAAAATATCAAGGAAATGTTGAAACTTGGAATAGGCAAAGACCTACCGAGCAAAGAAAATAAGTTGTCAAATTTTACAACTAACCTCATAAATTTCACTATTTCTGCGTCTTTAATTATAGGCATCATTATGCTAATTAAATTTATATTCTAATGGCAAATAGTAAAGTAAATATAGAGGTAGATATAGACCTTGACCCCTTAAAGAAAAGTGCCGATGAAGCTACTGATAAAGTAGAAAAGATTGGCACGAATGCCAAAAAGAGTGCAGAGAATGGTGCGAAAAGTTTTAAGGCTTTTGCTGGTAACTTGGTAAAATCACTTGGGATTATTACCCTTGTATCAAGCGCGTTAAATGTAGTTAAGGATGTTTTAGCCAGCAATCAAAAAGTAGTTGACTTCTTTAGTGTTGCAATGGGTACTTTGGGAGATATGGTTCGTGACCTATTTACCTATGTTACTGAAAATGCAGGAAAGGTAGTTAATTATTTCAAAGCAATTTTTCAAGATCCTTTAGGTGCAATTCAAGCACTCGGTCAAGCAATACAAGACAACTTAATAGAAAGATTTGTATCATTAGGTGAGACATTAGGTTTAATAGGTAAGGCAGTTGCTGAATTCTTTGCAGGTGACTTTAGTAAATCTTGGGAAACACTTAAAGAAGCAGGTAAAGAAAGTATTGATGTCTTAACTGGTGTAGATGATACGGTAGATAAGGTAGCTGAAACGGTTACTAATGCAGCAGAAGCATTTGGTAAATATGCTAAAGAAACTTGGAATGCAAATGAAAATTTAGTCAAATTACAAAATAATGCAAAGTTAGCCGCAGCAGAACAAGCAAGATTAGCAGAGAAATACGATAGAGATGCAGAGTTATTAAGACAAACGCGAGACGATGAACGTAAATCTATTGCAGATAGAATTAAGGCTAATAATGAACTTGCCGATGTTTTAGATAAGCAAGAAAAAGCGGAACTCGCAGCAGCACAAGCGCAAGTTGATGCAGCAGAAGCAACCTACAATCATACTAAAAAAATAGATGACCAAGTTGCAATGACTCAAGCATTAGCAGCAGCCGATGGAGTTAGGGCAAAGATTGCTGGATTGCGTTCAGAGCAGCAGATGAATGACCTTGCATTAAGTAAGGAAGAGAATGAATTATTAAGAGTTCAAGCAGAAGCCACAAATAGATTAAGCCTTGAGGCTCAAAAGTTCTACGCAGGTCGTATTAAATCGGATGTTTTACGTTTAACAGCATTGAAAAATATTGCAATGCAAGAGCGTGAGATTGAATTAAAAAGATTACAGGAACAAATTGATACTTATAATGTAGGAACACAGGCGCGAGTTGATGCAGAAATAGCTTATGCTGAAAAGAAGCAAGAATTAGACCTTCAAATTAAGGCTCAAGAAGATGAGATTAAGAAGGCACAACAAGAAGACCGCAAAGAGCAAGAAGAAAGAGAATTAAAATATCAAGAGCAGAAGTTTTTATTAGCATCTCAAGGCACTCAATCTTTGATGGATTTAAATGATGCGTTAACTGCTAATGGTATAGTAAACGCAAAGCAATCATTTAAGATAAATAAAAGCCTTCAAATTGCTCAAGCGACTATAGCAGGTTATCAGTCAGTCAATGCTGTTTTAGCGGATCTAACTATACCTACTCCTGTTAGGATTCCTTTGGCTATTGCTACGGGGATTAGTGCCTTTGCTAACGTGGCTAAAATTGCTGCTATGAAATACGATGGCGGTGGTAGCGCACCAACTGCACCAAGTTCTAATAGTGGTGGAGGTGGCGCACCTGCTGTTGACCTATCATTTTTAAATGTAAATGGTAATAAAGCACAACCTTTACAAGCCTACGTTTTAGCTACCAATGTGAGCAGCGCACAAGAAGCGGAACAAAAAATAAAAGACCAATCAAAAATCATAAAATAATGGAAGAAGTAAAAGTAATCGAATACACTATTGATGATAGTGGATATTTAGGAGTAAATGCAATCTCATTAGTTGAGAATCCTGCTATCGAAGTTGACTTCGTGGCATTGTCTAAAACGCAAATTAAACAAGCGGCAATAGAAGAAGGTGAGCGCAAGATGTTGTATGGTGCGGTGATGATTCCCGACCAACTTATTTACCGCGTTAATGGTGCAGGTGAGGCTTACTATTGCAAATATTCAAAGGACACTATTAACAAGATAGCGCAAGAGTATTTAAAGCGTAATATGCACCACAATTCTAACTTGGAACATCAAGTGCCTGTAGCAGGATGCGTAGTTGTTGAATCGTGGATCAAAGAAGGCGAACACGACAAAAGCCAAAACTTTGGTTTCTCCTTTCCCGATGGAACGTGGTGTATTGGTATGAAAGTAGATAATGATGAAGTGTGGAGTGACATCAAACAAGGTAATGTTAAAGGGTTTTCACTTGAAGGATTCTTTACTGAAATGAGTGAAGAGTATTTAGCAGAGCAGGAGATTGAGAAAATTATGAAGGCATTAGCCGATGAATTGAGCGCGTTGTAATAGATTACACCCGTGCAGGTGTATTGTTTACCCGACAAACAAAAAAGCCACTCTCGTTAGGGTGGCTTTTCTGTGAACTTAAAAACAATTAGAAAAATGAACAAACATTACCCGAATGGGATGACACAAAAGTAAAAACAAATTTGAGTTTATGCGTCTATTATACAAAGTAATTATCAACACTATGAGTAAAGTTAACGAAATCGTTTCCAAGTACGCAGAGAAGCTAAAATCCTTTGGGGTTAGTTTGTCAGCAGTTGAGGAGGCGGTAGAGCAAAAACAAATGGCTATGGCTGTACTCGCGGATGGTACTGAAATCTACTCACCCGATGCTGAATTTGGTATTGGTTCTGAAATCTTTGTTATGGATGCAGAAGGTAATCCTACCCCTGCTCCCGATGGAGAACACGAAACCGCCGAAGGTAAAATCTTGGTTGTAGTAGAAGGCAAAATCAGCGAAGTAAAAGACAAGCCAGAAGAAGAAGAACCAAAGGTTGAGATTGAAATCGAAGAAGTTGAGCAATCATCTTTCGATGGAGTTTCACGCGAGGAGTTCGAAAACACTATCAGCAAATTAATCGAAGGCTTTGAAGCCAAGATTAACGAGTTGACTGCTGAAAAGCAAAACCTATCTGCAACTATTGAGAAAATGTCCAAAGCACCTGCTACCGAGTCAGTGAAGAAGGCTAATCCAGTTGCACAAAAACAAAGCGCAGAACCTACACCATTCAAAGCAATGGATGCACGTTCACGCGCATATCAAATAATTAATTCTAAAAAATAAAAAAATGGCTATTACTATTAACGGTACATACGCAGGTGAATTAGCATTACCATATATTCACGCTGCATTATTGAGTGGAGACACTTTGGCGAAAGGATACGTAACACTTAAAGAGGGTGTTAAATACAAGGCAGTATTGAAGAAATTGTCTTCTGCTAACTTGGTTCAAGATTTCACTTGCGCATTCGAAGATCCAACTGCATTGACTTTGAACGAGGCAGTTCTTGAGGTTAAAGATTTGAAAGTTAATTTGGAAGTTTGTAAATCACAATTCGCAAAGGATTGGGAAGCCGCTTCTACAGGTCGTGGATTTGCTAACGATGTTGTTCCTGCTAACTTCTCTGATTTCTTGATTGGTTACGCTGCTGCTCAAGTTGCTCAAAACATTGAGTTCACAATTTGGCAAGGTGATACAACTACAGGTTCTTATCAAGGATTTGATGGATTTGAAAAAATCATCAAGGCTCAATCAACTTTGGAGGCTACTTATGGTACAATGACTGTAGACAATGTTATCGAGAACATTCAATCGGTTTTGGCTTTGTTGCCAGAGGCTTTGATTGGTAACCCCGATACAAAGGTTTATATGAACCGCGCTACTGCGCAATTGTATCGTCAAGCAATCGCAAAAGCGGGATATGCATTCGAGTACAACGCGTTCAAAGAGTTCAATATGCAAGTTGATGGATATGACATTTATGTTTGTCCTGGAATGACTACAGGTACTATCGTTGTATCTAAAGTTGACAACTTGTTTGTTGGTGTAGATGCCAATAGCGACTTCGCAGAAGTTAAAGTTGTAGATATGTCTTTGACTGATGCATC
>Ga0181352_1000193_pt1 | contig 28540 bp, 22 predicted proteins | sample Fa13VDMLBSN_FD_130103 | JGI IMG/M metagenome (GOLD analysis project Ga0181352, IMG submission 130103) | Freshwater viral communities from Lake Michigan, USA - Fa13.VD.MLB.S.N | ecosystem: Environmental > Aquatic > Freshwater > Lake | place: USA: Michigan | collected 2013-09-23 | reverse complement strand
GTACTACGGGAAAGCATCTCAGGCATCCTTAATGGTCGCAAGAAGGGCATACCTACAGGCTTCGCTGATATTGATAAGGTCATCAACGGATTCAAGGAAGGTGAACTAATCATCCTTGGCGGTAGACCATCTATGGGTAAGTCATCCCTTGGACTTCAGTATGCAATCAACGCATCTAGATACTGCAAGACGAATGGTGGCGGTGCGCTCTACATCAGTATCGAGATGTCACAAGACATGATTAGCCAACGCCTCCTACAGATAATCGGAAACGTAGACGGGCAATCAATATCCAACAGTTACTTCTCTAAGTCTGAGCGTGACGCTATGGAGGCTACACAACGCGAGGTGGACTCATTACCCCTTTACTTCTCTACTGACACTCCTGTGACCATTCAGAGCATCAGGGCTAAGGCTCGTGATATGCAGCGCAAGGGAGCATTATCCATCCTAGTGGTTGACTACCTCCAGATGCTTGATACAGGCAAGGAGACGCAAGGTAGGACACGTGATATCGGCGTACTTAGCAGAGGCTTGAAGTCCATAGCCAAAGAGTTCAATATCCCGGTTATAGCTCTGTCATCTCTGTCACGTGCAAGTGAACAGCGGAATGACAAGCGACCAATCATGTCAGACTTACGAGAGTCTGGAGATATTGAATCTGACGCTGACGTGGTACAATTTCTGTACAGACCGGACTATTATTCGGATGATAGAAGCAGTTGGGACGATAACCTCCCGTCAGAGACTGAGGTTATTACTGCAAAGAACCGTAACGGTTCAATAGGGGTTTCAAGGGTAGAGTTCCACAAGACAATCGCAAGATTCCAGGACATACCAGAGGGGAGTTTGTAATGGAAAGTATTGAAGACCGCCGAGGATTAAAGAGCGTTAGCAATTGGCAACGTCAGGCTATCAAGGCGGCGTGTAGCACCAAGAATCGTACAGAGGCAGCAGAGTTGCTAGGTATCAAGAAACGTACGTTTGACGACTTGCTTTACCGGGCGTACATCGTCCTTGATTGTCGTAACCTCAAAGGCGCAGCCGCTAAGTTAGGGATACCAATCACCAAATGATAGAAGTACTTTTGACCATAATCTGCATCGTCGTTGCATCCATAACCTGCTACTATTTGGGTTTAGGATACTTGATAGACAAGCATACTAGGAGTTAGGAATGATAGGCGTAAAACATATCAGTCAGATATCTGTATCTGGGAATGTGAAACCAGTTCCCTATAAGAGAGTGAAGCTTATTGACCAGATACCAGAAGATGTTCAATTGCGTATCTGGAATATGTACAAGGGTGGCGTAAGCCGAAGAGACATCAGTCTCATATTGGTTGATGAGGGAGTGCCGTCACCTAAGATGACTCTTCCTTGGGGAATCAACGCAATCAACAAAGTAATCGAGAAGTATGAGGTAGTGGTAGATGAAGACTCTGTGCCAAGCACTTGATGATGTTCGTAAGGGTAGCCGTATCAGACGTATAGGAGCCAGGTGGTTCATTCAGATGGTAGATAAACGACTGATAACCTACAGACTAGATGGGGCTAACAACAGAGTCTTTGATGGGATAACGAACCTATCATCAGCTGACATACTGTCAAACGACTGGGAGATAGTGGAATGACATTCGGTGGAATACTAAAGCACCTACAAGCAGGTAGACCTATCTATCGCAAGGCGTGGGGCAAAACAAGAGCCTTGTACCACGATGCAAGTATCAAGCAGTTCATAGACCACGACTTCAATATCGGTATGGATATATGCGACAAGTATCCAAGCGTAACACTAGATGACCTAGTAGCAAGTGACTGGGATTATGGCAAGTGGTCTGATGACCATATTGTTGATGGTGACAAAAAGGTAACAAGATGACAATAGGTGAGGTTATCGTTACACGCCGTAAAGAGTTAGGGATGTCACAACGAGAGCTTGCACGTAAAGTATTCAATACTGATGGCTCTCACATATCACCTCAGATAATGAACTGTATTGAGAAGGGTAGACGAGACGGCTCTCAATATATAAACCAGATTGCAAGCGTGTTGCAGATAGATATTAGCGAGGTGACAAGTGAAGATTGAATTGCAAGCAATAAGACCTAATGAAGACGAGAGTCTTATCATCGAACTAGCAAAGACTGCATATAAGTTCTTCGAGAAGCACCCAAATGAATATGCCGTTGATGTCTACGTAAAAAATGATGACGGAATCGTTGGACACGCAGGGAAGATAGTGAATCCCAAATACCTAACAATAGTAGACAGCGCAGCATCTATCCTGTCTACTTACAGCAACAGGACATTAATACGTACGGTCATGTTGAAAGATAAGTAGGACATATGCAATACCTAATCGGAGTAGTCATAGGAATAGCAATCTGTTATGGGTTCACTCTCATATACGATTACATAGAATACATACGTATGGGAATATGGCTGGAAGAGAAAGGTATTGATATCGAGGACGAGTCTAGCCAACGTAGAGTTGACCAGTATATGGTGATGTACAAGTTATCTAAACTAGCGTCAGTTGAGATAGACCTCATCCAACATAAAGAGGAAAGTAAAGATGGAGAGTAGGGGAACCTACTCTCTTTTGCTATCTCTTCAGTACGATAGAGTTATCGTCGATTACGATATTCAACCCCTGCCAGTTAGCAAAGTCTCTTACTGACACCATAGACTTGCCATCCATAATAATAGGTGAACAAGGGATTGTCCCACCATCCCACAATGGGACTAAGTCAAACGTCAAGCGAGTCTTTACTTCTTCGCCATACAAAGCCTCAAGCATAGGGCGAAGTGGCGAGTACGTCTTACCGTTAGCATTCACAACCTTGATGGTGTCAGAACCAATCACTACGTTCCAGCCATCAGCGACCTCATCAATCAGGTCAGCCCACCTAGCAAATACTATCCTGCTAGGGTTACGGAACTTGTAAAGGTCAGAACGCTCAACAACCTCTGTACCATTACGGCTACCATCTAGGTTGCTATTGCCCTCTATAGACGTAAACTTACCATCCTTGAAGCCTGATACCAAGAACACATGAACAGCGTCTGTATCGTCCTTAGGAGCAAGCACAAAGCCTATATCGCCAACGTAGGGGGTCTTGTGAAGTATACCTAGACGCTTCGCCCTTGCAAGTAATACATCACAGCTTGCAGATGTGCCTAGTTGCCAGTCAAGTCCTGTAAGAAACTTCCATCGATTGTGTACAGCAGAGCAAAGGAATGATGCACACCAGAAGGAACCTAAGGGTACACCGCACGACTTATTCCATACATCAATATGGAATGAACGGTTACTACCTACTGGCTCCTCCTTTGTGCCAACCCATCCTCTGGCGATATTAATGAACTGCTGTACTGGTGTCATTTCAGTAACTCCTGCTCCATAGCCTCAATCTGCTCTGGTGTTGTTCTAGCACCAGGGCTTGCCAACCACTCTTCTCTATCAATCCCAAGGATGTAGTGCTGTACTCCCGGTGGGTTACCGTATGTATCGTAATCATATTCACCCTTACCAGCAGGTGGGTTGTATCTAATACGACCACCTAGTGTAGATACAGCACCTATGAACCCAGCTTCAAAGAACTTGTCGTCCTCTAGTCTGTCTTCAGCCATCTTATATGTCTCAAGATAAGACTGCATCCACAAGAACATAAGGTTCTTAGTGACGAACTTGCTAAGTTTCATATCTGGTAGAGGAATACCAATCTCAGACATCGTAGGACGGGCTACACCTTCCCACCAAGATTGCAAGTCTGTATCAATGTAACCTACAGGCTTACCCATAAAGTCACGACCAGTAAATGCCTCCGTCATAATTCCGATTGCAGGTGAGTTGACGATACGACCAAGTGCAAAGGATGACATCATCTCAGTCATCTTCTTTACACCTTCCTTTGGCGAATCCTTAGCAGAGACCTTAAGTGCTTTGAAGAAAGAGTCCATAAACTCAAGTGCCATCATGCTTCCGCCCGGAGCCTTGAATACATAGTTGCCAACCTGAATCTTTGTAGCCATATTGCCAACCGAAGTTTGAACCTTAAACTGGTCAAATGGTCGCATATAACCAAAGAAGGCTACAAGTGCATACCAGAAGGCTTGAGCCTTAGCTGCCATCCTAATGTTAGCCCTCATCACATAAGGGTTCAAAGAGCGGTCAGTAGGAATACCGTTCGCCTTTAACCACTTCTTACCAGGTTCAAACATAGCAACAGCCTGACGAAGGATTGGGTCAGCAATAACACGACTAGTAAGCCAACGTGGTGCGAACATTACACGCCGCATTAATCGACCAATAGCCTTGTCATATTCATTAGCAGTGAACTTGACATCACCATTCATAACATTCAAGATGGCAGCCATATCACTAGCCATTTCCTTGAATCCTTCAGAGGATGGGTCATATCCAAGTTCAACGTAATGCTCACACGCCTGATAGAACTTATTGAACTTTACGTAGTCCTTCATCATCGTCATAGCACGTTCAGAGGCTGCCTTGATAGGGATGTGACGCTCACCAGTCAATAGACCTTGGATGTCAGGGTCTACATCAAGTTCGTCAATATCCATCAAGTCAATCTCAGGAAGAGTTGCTTTAGGGTCACGTTGCCTCAGTTGTTCAAGCTTCTCTTCTCGTTCCTTGCGCTTCTGCTCAAGAATACGGTCGTATTCCATCGTAGCTAGATTGAGATTAGCTTCCTTAGCCAATTCATAGAATCGGTTAGAGCGAATGACATCACCCATTTCGTGAACTTGCTTACGTCCATAGAACATACGGCGGTTCACAATATTGGTTCCGTTATCAAAGCCTATGTTAGGAGCAAGTGATTTTGGACCAAACATAAGTGACTTGAAGAACAAGTCAGGTGATTCAATCGGGTTGGCAAGCATCCAGTTCTGGACTAGTGGAGCTGACCAGTCACCTGCCATTGGGAACCGACCTAGTGCATTGATAACATCAAGAGTCTTAGTAACAGGGTTCTTATCAAGGAAGTTCAAGATACGACTAACCGCTGACTCACTTGTAGCAATCGTCTCAGTTCCGTCTTCAGCGACTACAGTTACTGGGTTATCCGCACTAGCTTCATCAGGCTCACCAGTATCGCTGATAACAGCATCACTGATAGGACGCAGACTGTAAATAGGAGTGCCGCTACCAGCCGCATACTGAACCCGACCCATAGCATTGTTGACTTCATTCTTCTTTAGGTCACCATAAGGAGCAGTGCTATCCTTGTACAAAGATTGCACACGCTTATCAAGTGCAACAATACCCGTCTTTGAATCTTCAATAGGTGCAAGTGATGCCTTGTGTACATCTGTTCCTGTAAGTGTTTGATGCGAAGAACGACCAAGCGTTTCTGTATACAACGCACGTAGAGCCTTAGCATCCTTAGTGATTGCAGAATGGGCAGCATACGCCATTAGGTCAGAATGCTCACCAGCACTAACCATTTTTACTGACTCTGAAAGGCTATTGTGAACAGCATCAAGAATGTCTATGTACCGTAAAGGAATACCATTTACATCAGTATGTTTACTCTTTGCCATAAGGGGATGAGTGGAGATTATTATCTTCTCACCACCTCTTACATACTTAGACTTCAACTTATACTTAGGCGCAGGTGCTGAATCGCGCTTTGCACGAATCTCTAGTAATGCTTCAAGTACATCTCCATATGGTTCATCTGGATTATTGCGTCTCTTTGGGTCTAGTTTTTCAATAACCTCAATAGAGCGGTCTAACCCTACTTCATTCACTAAATCTTTTAAGTAGAATGACATCGGACCGTTATGGACAGCAACAATTTGTTCTGGCTTTACATCTACAGTCTGATACTGGTCATACTTAATCTTTGAAGGGTCTTCCCAGAACTCAACTAAAGGCTTGAAGTTCATATCTTCATATGCCTTGAGCGAAGACTCATTAGACCAAACGAAGTTTGGCTCTCCGTATGTTTCACCCTTTGCATTAGAAAGACGAATGCCATTCTTAGCAATAGAATCTAAAGCCTCTTGTGACTTTGTGTAATGTATGCGCCTTACCATCCCTGGTGGAACTGGCTCAGTAAGGAAGTGCTTTCCATACTTATGCAAAGCTGTAAGTCTGGAATCATCAACTGCCACACTCATATTCAGATAGGTGAACTGCCTATCTAATTCAGACATCAACGCATCATAAGATGCCTTTGTCTCAGGATTGGTATCGTACGTATTCTCTGGCAGACGGTTGTAGTTGTCCACCATAGCAATCCTGCGCTCAGGATTGTCAGGTACAGATGCAAAGTCTATATTCGGTAGGCTGATTGACCGACCAGATACAGAAGATATAGCGTCTTCAAGAACTGACTTTACTCTCTTGTCTGCAACAGGCTCACGTCCGGTTTCATAGATTTCCGGCTTGAGGAGGTGAAGTACATTTCTCGCTTCGTAGTAAGGAATGGCGTAGCCTTCCGCCGATTGGTTTCCGAAATGCCAGATTCTTTCAGTACCTTGGATAGCCTGAACCGGAATACGTCTTTTAGAGATTTCTCTGGCAATCTTGTCAACGGCTTGCTCGAAGGTATTGAGGGACTCTTCATATGGTTTTCCTACTTCTTCTACGTTATGTAACGTAACTGAACGGCTATCCAATCCCTTTCGGATGAATGGATAGATACGCTTCATCACCGCATACATATTGTCAGTGACTGGATTCTCAAACTCAAAAGTAACAGATGGGTTTACTGTATAACCACCCCTGTCGTTGTAACCAAGGTCTTCAGATGGCGTAGCAGGTGACACTAAGATAGCGTTCTGGATATTGTTGCGAGCAGCAAAGTCAATAGCCTTACCAATCGTATCAATACCTACGGGTGACAATCCGATAGTGCCATCTATGACGAGAACGTCATTCAGTTCCATTACTCGGATGTTGCTGTTACCTAGACCAGAACGGTCAGCATCAGCAATAACTCGTCGCTCAACAATAGGTGTGACTGACTCACGTGGCATACCACTACGGGTAGCAGACTCAGCGTAATCACCAGGGGTCTGTGAATCAGGGTTAGTGTTAGAGGACTGACCGTTTGCTAACGCTCTGTTGATTCTCGGCGTATCACCAACTTGCCGACTGGAGTACAGGACATTACCGCCGGTGTTGTCTGCGTCCACGTTGTAATTGAGCCGTTGATAATCGCCTTGAATCTCCAGTTGACTTGCATATAGCTCTGCGTCTTTGATTGCTTTTTGCAGGTCTTTGATTGAGCTGCGATACCAATCGTATGCGGACATTTTGGTTGACTTACCCTTGGCAAAGGTATCACTTGTCGTTCCATTTCCACTTCGCATTACTCCCACTACGTTCAACCAGTTTTGCAAACTCAGGGAATCAGACGGGTTGTCAGAGACATCAGACAATAGCCCGTACTTGTAAGCCTGATTGACTATTCCAAGCAATCTATTAGGCATCTCTGCCTTGAGGATTGTCTCTGCGTTTGCTTTTTGCGTAGCATCTCCAGCTGCATCTAGTCGATACTTGAAATCTGTATCGTCAATAAATTCATCAACCTTACCTTGAAGTCCTTCATAGGTTGAGTCACTAAGTGCCTTAGTAACTTTGCTATAAGAATCAATAAGACCGACTACAGATACGCCTCTTTGACCAGACGAGCCAGACATAAACGTCAGCATCATCTTGCCAAACTCAGGAGTCTCACTAATAAAGTCGGACAAGGCAACAACGCTCTTAGGTGCTATATCTACAGTCATCCCGTCAGCGGTCTTGACTGTTACGATAGGCTTCTCAAGCATCGTATCCCTGACCAGCCCTGGACCACCCGGATACTTCTTAGTAGGCTGGATAACACCACGAGAAAGCGTCCCATCATTATTACGGAACAGGATTGGTGCTTTATCCCATAGGGATACAGTCTGGTTGTTATATGGGACTACCCATTCAACCTTAGGCTTGTCATCTGCTGGGATAGCAGTGCCATCAACCATACGACCGTAAGCCTTACGCATAAAGCCCTGTATGGTGTCCCACACTTCGCCTAGACGCTTCTTAGTAGCCTTACTGCCTTGTACTCCAGTGAATGCTTCCTTCTCTCCTGTAAGGAAAGATAGTTTCATCCTAGCTGCAAACATCTCTTGCAGTTCGTATGACGTTACACTTGTATTAGTTGATGTTGGCTCACGAAGCGTCTTGCCTAGTTTGGTAGCAACTTCTCTTGCCATATCAATAGGCATATTCTCAAGGAGTGCATGAGACAGTTCTTCAACAATAGTAGATGGGTCACTATTATTCTTAGTCAAAAAGACTACCTGTTGACCAATATTGGTGTCATTACCTCTAATGTTGACGTATGCGCCTTCACCAACAAACAAGTCATTAAAGTCCCTATTGATTTCAGGAGCCTTTGACAGGACTGCGAATACAGGCATATTGGTTCGATATCGTTCACGCACCAACTTAGCCTGAACCTTGGCAACTACATCAGCCTTTTGCGTTGGCGTTAATGCTGTACCTTCACCTGTCTTAGTGAAGAAGTTAATTGGCAGATACTGATATTTACCTTCTTCATTTAAAGCGACAACCTTACGACCAGCCTCATCATTCAACATATCAATGATGTTATTTAGGCGTGGCATATCTACAGACTGATAAAGCCTTGCAACCCTATTCTGACGCTCTACTGCCTTGCGTTTAGCAAAGTCCATACTTTCTTCAATAGGTTGCTCAAAGATAGAGTATTCAGCTGCATCACCACTAGGAGATGCACTCTTGAATGCAGTAACACCTTGAGCCAACTGCTGTGCAAGTAGTAGGTCTCTATTTACGAATGCATGAATCCACTCATCGTAATACTGAGATATAGCCGTAGCGTACTTCTGAGCCTCAGCAGGATTAATACCTTGATTGGCATCAGTAATGACGTTGACTAACGTCTGTTGTAGTTCCCCAATATTACGTGCCTTACGGAACACATCATTAATGTTTCCAAGCCCTTCGATAGATGCTTGGATACGAACGAGTGATGGGTCATCAAGGATTTCCACATCTCCCGGTAATGTTGTATTGAGTTCACTTCCTTCTTCCTCAGGCGTAAAGATTGGCTCACTAATAAGGTCAGCAGTTTCAATGGTAGTTTCTTTTACTACTGGGTTAACCTTTGGTGCTTCAACTTCAGGTGTAGCACCTTCCCTCTTTATGCGAGCCTTAGCAGCAGTGACTACTCCAGGGAACTGACGAATAGGTAGACCATTAATATCCTTGAAAGCATATGTTCGTGCTAGTCTGCCTTCAGCAAAATTAGCAAGCATCTTAGCATCTAAGAATTCAGGTATTCCATCCTTAGCGTTATCACGAATCGCCTTCTCAAGAACATCTACTTCTTCGTTAGGCTCATTAATGCGTTCTGCCTTACGAATGATGTCTTCGATAGTCTTTGTCCGGTTAGGCTTTGCCTTATCCTCTACATACGATGGCAGTATGTTGATAGCGGTACGGCTTTCATCTTCCGTAATAAAGCCATTAGATTCAGCCTCAGCGATGAGTTCACGCAACTCCTTTGACTTAGTCATACGTGCCATCTCAACTGCCTTTGGCATTGAGATATCAGGGAACAACTCACTAGGATGAGCGTAAATGTCACGCTTCACTCCAGTTAGTTCTTGTGCTATATCAGAAGGTATTACAACGTAGTAGCGGATGAACTTTCCTGTGATGTTAGATACGTACATATGCTCAGTTGAATATGGGTATCGGTACATCTCTTCGCCACGACTATCAAGCCCAGCAAATTCCTTCTGATGCCTTTGGTCTTTGTATGAATCACCAACTCTTTTAAGAATGGAAGCACGTTGTTCTTTGTTTAGTTTTTTACCTAATTCAAAACGCTTCTCACCAGTAAGTTGAGCTACGTCCTTAGGACTCTCTACACCAAATCCTGTAACAGGACCTTCAACTGTAGGCTCTACAGGTGTAGTTACTTCAGGTTTACCAGCATTAATATCACCAGTAGATGCCGTACGAACCTTAGCTTTATATACGTCTCCATTTGACCTGTCTCGCATACCAGCAAGAATGGTTTCAGCAACTTTTCCAGAGTAATCACTAGGAACAAGACCAATATCCATAGATGTTTCATCTACGGTGTCACCAAACTCTGGAGCAATAACTTCCCCATTCTTGGCATTTACTAGTTGAGTTATTCTTGCCTTTGCAGCATCACTAAATGTATTCCATCCTTGCGTTGCAACTTTAACTCGTCCCCAACTGATGTTACTGCTTTGCAACAAATCAGCAATTTTATCAATTGCAGTTTGCTCTTCAGGTGTAAAGGTAGTAGTAGGTCTAGTAGGCTCTGGTGCTTCAACCTTTTTAGGTTGCTCAACAACAGTAAATGGTTCAGGCAAACGACCTGCCTGTGGTGCGCCTAATATAATGTGTGGCTTAAACGTATTAGTAGTTTTTTCTCCATTTACAAAAACAGGGAACACCAAACCCGGCATTGTAACTCTGCCAACTGTATTGTAAAAACGTCCATCAGGTGCAGGATTAATAGCAACCGCTTGAACCTTACTAGTGTCATTAACCGGGTCACCAACATTAAGGTCAAAAAGTTCAGCATCGGATTCTTTAAATAATTCCGTTATGGCATTTCTATATGCAACGGATTGGTCACCCCAAATACCTCTATCATCACTGCCTTTTCCAGATGCTTTAAGTAAAGCTGAACCCCAATTTACAAACGGAGGCTTACCTTCAACCGGCACAGGTTTAAGTGCTTTTTTAACTTCATCATAAACTGTTTGTTCAGCAGGGTTTAATCCTAGAGGTGTCTCAACCTTAGGCTCTACAGGCTTAACTTCCTTCCCTTTAGCCTCAGGCAACTTTAACGCTTCAAGCCTATCAATAGACTTTGATATAGCACCAATCCTTGATTGCTCTCCAAGGTGCGTATCAAGCGATGGCTTGACACTATTAAAGTTAGACTTTATAGATGCTATTGCAGAATCAATATTCTTGATAGACGTTTCTGCAAGTGCTATTGATTCAGGAGTTGCTTTACCTGATTCAATCTCTTTTGCCAGAGTGTCAATAACCTTTGTCTTTGCAATTGAAACTTTAGATAATGTTTCAACGAAATCCTTAGACAGAGTGTCAACTGTGGACTCAACAGCACGTCTAGAATCATCAACCCTAGCCTGATTGTATGGGTCAGGATTACGCTTATTACCAAGGTCATCAACCTTGAATGTTACTAACTTCTTCTTTAAATCTTTAACGCCAGCATCAATCCTGTTCAATCCACCACGTATTGGACGAGCCAGCTCACCAGCCTGAGCAGGTCGCTCAACCGTAGGTGCAGGTTTAGCCTGTTGTTTTGGTTGTACTACAGCCTCTGGCTTTGGCTCAACAGGTGTTGCAACAGGAGCCTCCTTAGAATAAGTGCCAGAAGGTCTTGTTGTACGCTTACTTGCTACATTAAAAGGCTCGACTACTGGAGTATTTGTAGATGGACCAAACAAAATCTGACCACTAGATGCCTGATAAATAGCAACTCCGTTTTGGTCGTGAATCTTACGTACAGCAATAAAGGTTTCTGTATCTTTACCACCTACACGCATAACACCAAGGTCGAATACTTCAGGGAATACTACAGAAGAATCCTCATATCCAATTGCATCACCGTTCGTTTTAGGGTGAACGAATATATTATCTTTGAGCTGTGTAGTACCTAATTCACTTAGAATCGGGTCAAGTTCAGGGAACAGTGATGAATTGAATGGGACAGTACGAATTACTGAACCACTTCCTTCAAAGTCAACCTTTACTAGTAGGTCACCAGTTTTGTTGGTTCCTATGATTTCACCTGATTCACCTTCACCAATATCTATCTTCCTTCCTTGAAGTTTAGATATAGCGTCAGTCAATGCATCAAGGTCGTTATACTTTAAGTCAACAGCAATCTGTGATGCACCATCATTAGCTGCTTGAACATCTTTTGCACGTTGCGATAAAACCTCAGGCTCTTCCTTAGTTACAGGTTTAGGTTTTTCCTCTACCTTAGGTACCGGTTTCTTCGCTTCAGGTTTAGGTTTTTCCTCTACCTTAGGTACTTCAGCCTTTGGCTCAACCTTCTTTGCAGGTTCTACCTTAGACTCTACTCTCTTTACTGGTTCAGCCTTAGCGACAGGTTCAACCTTAGGTGTAGGTGTTACAGTCTCAGCCTTTTTAGCCTCTGCCTTTATAACAGGTGAAACCTCACCATATGCTCGTGCAATAGCTGATTCCTGGACAATATAAGCAGGCGCAGATGGGTTAGTAGCACTAACTGCAACTGGTCCAAATTTAGAGTTACCAACAACAACAGCCGTATCAACTTCTCCAGATGGAGTTACGTGGTCTATAAGAGAACCAACTTCATACTGATTGACAGCAGGGCTAATAGTCTTATCAAGACCTTTATTGTTTTCTTTGCGAGCCGCAGCAAGCCTATCCTTGACTGTTCCATCAGGTAGCCCTTGAGAAATCAGTTGACTGCGATAGTTACGGATATTGGTTTTACGTGTGTCTACATCAGACATCTGGTCTGGTGTAAGAAGGATAGGATTAAACTCTCCCTTTACAGTTGTTCTATCAGTGTCCTTGAATAACGGGTTATGTTTTGTTCTATCAACCCTATAACCTGACATATCAAGGTTCATAGCAGTGGTATCAAGAACTTCTCTTGCTACCTGACCTGCCTTTACACCTTCTTTGATTCCTTCACGAGTGATTCCTTGAATAGTGTCGTTAGGAACGACCATCATATCGAAACCACTTACAGGTGATGGGACTTGAACAACTGAGTAGTTGTTATCAACAGCCTTGACTATCCGTCCGTAGAAAGGAGTACCAGAAATATTAATCTCTCTGTCAAAGTCATCAAATGATGGACCTTCACCTTCAGACGTTGGAATATAACTCGATGCCTGACTTAGTTCAGAGTCGTAACCTTTACGCTGATATCCAGTCTTATCGCTTGGTAGCAGATTACCAGCCTTAAATGCTTTACTAGCAATCCGCTTATTGTCACCAATCAACAAGTCAGGGCTGATAAGGTCAACGCTTGATTCACCAGTCTTCTTGTCTGTAACCTTAACCATAGCAAGACCATCAGCAGTCAAGCCAAGGAACAACTGGCTCTCACCACCCTTTGATGGAACCCTGCCAAACATAGTCCCAACACGCCCGTAGGTTCCAGAAACGATATCACTAACTTTTGGAGCAATACTTGCTACGGCATCTAGTACGTTAGTTCCAATCGCAGGGTTTGTAATAGGAGTCCTATCACTATCAACTGGCGGTGCTGGCTGAATAGTTGTAGTCATTGTTTCAGGGTCAACGACAGCAACATTACCTCCACCAATAGGGACTACATTAGATGCAAGTGTTGGTACTGGTGCAGATGTACCAGACACCCTACCCTTAGGCACAACAGGCGTTGTAGGCACTCCTTCAGGCGTAATAGAAGGAGTAGATGGAGTCAATCCCTCATAGGCAAATGGAGTAGTTGTTCCATATCTAGCATCTAACCCACGTACAATCGACTTACCAATTCTCTGACCCGGTGCATTAAGAATATCTCCAAGGCGATGTCTACCTTCAAACATCGAACCAAGAGCAGTCATGCCTAAAATCTTCCACAATGGGTCACGCTCTGACTCAGGCTTCTCAGCATTACCCTTTAATGCAAGATAAAGGTCAGCAGAACCTTCAACGCCTCTCTCAGTAATGTCAGAAAGGAACTCTTGTCCAGCAGGGGATGCAGAGAATCCACGACCAAACGTAGCAGCTGTACCTACCCCTGGAATCCTTTCTAGCGACTGACCTATTGCACGACCAGTCTGCGCTAATGGCGTAGCAGCAAATCTACCAGCAAGACCTTCAGTAGGTATAGATGCAGCCGTAAGTGCTTGTCTGCCAGCAGTACCTAGTTTAGTAGCCTGATAACCTGACTTCAATCCACCTACAAATCCCTTAGGAAGGGTAGGAGTACCCATCAAAAGGTTGGGTGCAAACTCACCTGCAAAAGCAGCACTAGGAGCAAGTTCAGTACGCTCACCCATAAACTCTGCTCTAGCTTGGCTTAATGGGCTACGCTGAATATCAAACCCAAAGCCTTTTTCAGAAGGCTTGTAAGAAGAGCCTAATGCAAACTCAGTAAGGAAGTTTTGTGCTTGACCAGTAGCGGTGGCAGCTGCAAGACCAGTCGCAACTCCAGCTACAACACCACCAATAGGTGTAGTCACAACAGATGCGGGAATAGCAGCAGCACTACCAGCAGTAAGCGCAGCAATAGATGCAGGAATAGCTTCAGCAAACTTTGTGCCAGCAATCTCAGCTACATCCATACCAGTCTTGAATGGCTGAGATACATCTATCGTTGCCTTAGGATAGTAAGCCTTTGCAAGTGCAGTATCCATAGCCTCTGATGCTTCTGGATTAAATACTCCAACACCCCTAGAAATAGCAGATGCAAGAGGTGCTGTAACTGCTTTAAATGCACCTACTGGTATAGACGTAATTGCACCAGCAGTAAGCCCACCTATAGTGCCTGGCTGGAAAAACTTAGTCTCTCCTTTAGCGACTTCGAGTTCAGACGCAGTTTTCTTTGCACTAGGAATAACTTCTTCTTGAAACCTCTTACGTGCTGTGCCAAGAGGTGATTGCGTATCTAATGTATATCCAGTAAATAGTGGACCATCTGCCGGACCACCTTCCATCTGACCGCCAGTCCTACGCAGTAAGTCAAATGGAGTAACAGGTGTAACCCTCTTCTCTTGTACAATCTGACCGTTACGCATAACTGGAACGGTAGTCTCTTTAGAGATAGGTTGCCCTTGAGGGTCAAGGACGTTCACCTTACGAAGTGCAGCATCCCGCTGTTGTCCAAGGTTCTGGTATTTGACTACCTCATCTTTAGTGAGGAAGTTATTCTTCAACCCATAAGACAGAGATTCGCTATATATACGACGAAGTGAACTATCAATAAAAGTTCTGTCATCTTGTGACAAATCATTTAGGATTCGACGAAATCTCTGCTTTGGGTTTTCAGCCATTACTTTTTGCCACCTGACATTATCTTTACGAGTGCGTTAGCTTTATTTGAAACTTGACCCGGTTGTGGACCTACACGAAAACCATCTGGTCCAATCGGAATAACACTACCATCACTCAATCTAAATACGGCACTTCCTGCTGTTGTGCCACCTCCCGGTGCAGGTGCTGGACCCGGTGCTGGATAAGGAGACGGCGGATATGGATATGGATAAGGGGCTGGTGCGCCACCACCCGGCATAACTATAACAGGTGCTTGTTGCTGTTGTGGGTAACCTTGGTATCCATAACTTTGTATCGGAGATGTGCTGCCAAACATCGACATATCGATATCAACATCACCTAGCCCAATACTGTCCATAGATTGCCTAAAACCGCTATAGTCAATACCACCGGAAGCAGCCCTGCGTAAAGTTGCAACTTCACCTTCAAGAAAATTAATAGCCTCTTGAGCGGCTTGTCGTTCGTTAGGTTTACCTTCGGTTGTAGCCTGTGCAAGTGTCTTCTTAGCATTAAGTAATGATGCCTCAGCACGTCCAACATTAGCTGCAGCAGTAGCCTGAATCTTGCGATTGAAGTCAGCCATTCTAAATGATGTATTGATACCTAACTTGCGTTTTGCATCTTCTCTTGCTAACTCAGCCAAGTCCCTACGAAGAGCAAGACCAGCATAACGAATACCAAGACTCTCCTTAGCAATCTTTGCCCTTAGTCGGTCGTTACTAATCTTAGCAAAAACCTGTTGCGTTTTGAGTTTCATCTCCTCAGGACGCATTTTTATCTTGGAATCAATATCTTTAATAGCCGCCTCAGTACGGTCAATATCAGCGTATATCTTCTTGACTTTAGCACCCTCAATACCTGAAGGCATATATTCAGCAGTAATGTCTTTTGCAGGTGTAACGTAAGACTTCATCAACTTACCGTCTTGCTCAGTAAGTCGTACAGTCTGACCAGTCTGTGGGTCTACAAACGTACTACCTGCACCAAGACCCTTAGCACGCAATGCTTCAGGTTCCATAACCGCAGTAAGTGGAGACGCTGTTTCAACACCCTTGCCTACAACGGACTTATATCCAGGGAGGAACTTATCAATAATCTGTTGTGAAGCACCGATTGCAGATAATGCATCACGTCCACGTTGCACCAAGAATCCCTTAGACTCAGCATCAGGTGTAAGTTCAGCCTCCTTACGATATCCCTCTGCCATTTTAATCAGCTGAGAAATATCCATAGATGGCTTCGGCAACATACCGGACTGAATCGATGAAGGCTTCATCAACTTAGTGACATCACCAAATCTAGTTGACAATTCCTGAGACATCTCAGGGTCAGCCGTCATAGACTTTAGGTATGCTTCGTTCTCAGTACGTCTGCGGTTACGTGAAGCAAGGATAGCCTGTCGGCTACCTTCATCCATACCCGGTTGCATCAAAGACTTTAGAGTTGCGTCCTCATCAGCAGCATCTAGTTCAGCAACACGTCTAGCCTCTTTAAACTTAGTATCAAGTTCCAGCCCACGTTGCTTACGTTCTGTAAGTTTGAATTGCTCACCGGCTAACTTGAACTGTTCCTCAGCACGTTTAGCAGCACGTTGCTGTTCAACAAACTGATTACCTTGCTGGAAGCCTTGTAGTAAACCTGTTAGATTAATAGCCATAGTTTTTATCCATAGAATGAACGAGCAAGCGTTGTACCGCCAAGATTCCCAGTTTCACCTTGACGCAGAATAGCATTCTCACTCATAGGTTGACCAAGTAATGCAGGGTTATTGCGAGCATACATCTTCATATATCTACCAGTACGTGGGTCAAGATATGCAACTAATGCAAGCCCATTTCCAAGGTCCTTACTAATACGCTTAGATGGTGAACTTTCTATCTCTTGCATAGTTGCAATATCAGTCACTTGAGTAAGTCCTCCCCCTAACGCTTTAGGGACAGCGAGTTGCCCCATAACATCAGGGATAGATATTGCATCCTGCGGCGAAACAAATGGCATATCAATCGTTTCTGTTGGTACAACATCTTCCGTAACACCAAGCCCATATCCAAGTGTATTCTCTGGAGTAAATGGCGCATTAGTAGGTTTGTAAGGCTCAGTGACTTTCTTACCTCTACGTTTCATCCTGTCTAACTCAGGTGAAAGCAAAGCAAGAACGCTACCAATATTCTCCATCTCTTGTTGACGGTTAGCCCTAGCGATAGCCTCTTCCTGCATACGTTGTTGACGCTCAAGATTAGCCTGATTCAACGCCATCTGAGATGCTTGCAGGTTCATGCCCTGACCAGCCTGTAGTTCAGCAGCAGCTTGTGCATCTCGATTAGCAAGGATATTGAATGCCGCTTGCAACATCTCAGGTCGTTGCTGTAACTGTTGTTGAGTAATGGCATTATTCAACGCAGCAGAACGCTCATTCTGAGCAGCTAGGTTAGCCTGTTCTACACCAGCCTGAATACCACCACCTACACCTCTAGCAGCAAGGTTCTGTTGCATAGCGGCTTGTGATGCAGCACCAATCTGTCTATTGCGGGCTTCACCAGCACCATAGATAGGAGCCAACTGACGGCTTGATACACCTTGAGTCAACATATCAAGAAGGTCACTTTGCACCTTCTCATATTGAGGACGAATCTGTTGACGTTGTTCCATAGCATCACGCATCTGTTGTGAAGCTAAGTTGCGCTGACTCTCAATCATATTAGCGTTCATAGCCTGAGCCGCTAGTTTAGATTCATCATAAACAGGCTTACGTGGATTCATCATCCTGTTGAAGTTGATACCGCCTGTAATATCGTTGAAGGTTTTGATTGCACCATAGGCAGGTACAGCAGTGCGTAGGTAAGTGTCAGCACCAGCACCTAAAGCACCACCAATATCACCCTTAAGTGCCTTCTGCCCAGCGTCCATATAACCCATAGTGTTTGTAAAGCCACTAAGGTTATTGATATCCTGCGCCCACTTAGGGTTTTGCTTTGACATTCGACCGAACCAAGCGAATGGATTTGCTGAATTACTTGCCATTAATTTGTACCGTCATTCGCTTCTTTGGTTGTGCGAATCCTTCGTTCAATCTCTTCCTGCATTATACATATAAGGCGCATTAGGTCATCTACTGATAACTCTTTGACCACATCTTCAAACTCTTCATACATACATCTATACCTAAGAGAAACTTAGTGCTTGCCATCCAGGACTAGTTCCACTAACACCATCCGTACAAGCAATCAAAGAGCAACACGTATGCGTATTCTTCAATACGGTGAAGTGAGATGGTCTCCATAACGTGTCACCAGTCTGAACTGCAATACTAACTTCATTAGAACCAAAGTCAACCTTAGCAATCCAAACAATACGACCTATACAAGAGTTTGCAGGTGGCAACGTAACTGCAATATTGTTACTCGTACAATCACACCTTAGAACATAAGGCGCATTATCTAAAGTAATCGTAGGTGAAGTTGTAGTCGTAATCGTTACCTCAGCTGCAACAGCCTTTGGTCTCTCGTTGTATGTACTGAAGTCACCCTCAATAACAACAACGCTAGAACCCGGCAGTATCTGTACAGCAGGTACGCCTTGGTCACCCGGTGGGACTACTGGAGCAGGTGTAGGAATACTCATTATCTATGCCTCTGGATTCCACTCTCAACCATATGGATGTGTACTGCATACAACCTGAACGGATAATCTAGTTCAGTACCAGACAACCCAATCTGGAAGTTGACACCAATCACATCTCTATTCAGTCCACGTATAGCCCTAGATGAGTTACCTGTTATCTTGTAATCACCAGTAGTCTGTACGCCAACCTCATTCTGAACAACCCAACTAACTGTTGAGCCACCAGTCGTATCACCAATAGCGTGTAGGTCTATCTGACTAGGACGGTTCTTAGAGTAATACGAAACACCATCAGAATATGCTTGACCAAAAGCCCTAGTGAATACTTCCCAATCAATCTCACCCAGTAAACAAAACTCAGGAACAGTTCCACCAGTAAACGCATATGCGGGACCACCAACAGCAGTACTCAGTTGAACACTATTATTGGTAACCGTCTTTACATACATCGTTGCGTCAACTGTAAGACCACCGCCAGCCTTCACAATAGTGACTGGGTCGTTGACAACAAGCCCAGTAGTGTTTGTCGTACCAGAGAATGACAGAGTGCTAGTCCCTGAACCACTTGTAGGCTTATACCTATACAGGCTGTCATAGAACTTATTCATCACATAAATCTGACCGTCATATCCACCAATATAAAGGATACTACTGTCGTTTGTAGTATCTATGGATACACCACCAGTCATTACAGATGGCGCACTAAATGCAACCCACCCTGAATAACGTGTATCCCACACATATGCCTGAACATTCTTACGATAGTCAACGGTATCGGTCTTATATGCTCTAGGTGCAAACAAGAATAACTTCTTGTCATGCATAGTCATAAACGACTTAGCATATTGCTCAGATGTAATGTAGTTCTCACTATCAATCTGAACCCTATACTTGCTGATTGACATTAACCCATCAAGAGCGACTGACTTAGGAATAACCTGCGTACCAGCGAACTGGACAACCCCATTCGTATTCAAGAACCAAGGCTGACCAAGTACATTAGCAAGACCTCTAGGTGCAAGCAAACCAATACCAGGCTCACGTAGGAATGCCTGTATTGAATAGTTAGTTGGGTCAAAACCTGTAACCGGATAAACGGTATTCTCTCGGAAGACGAGAAGTACAGCTGTTGTACTATTGTTCTTGGACATCATGTCGCCGTGGTACGACAACATATTTATGATGTACTCTTTGTCATCTTTCGATGAGACATCAAACGATGCGCCCTTGACTGCAATCTTAGGGTCAGTAGGAAGCGGTACATGAGTGGTGTTGATTGTGTACTCGTTGTCTGCATCAAACTGCCAAGAAGTCCACAACGTATTATTCTTGGATACCCACAACCGATTCTGGTGAACAGAGATAGCAGTAGCACCAGTCGGGAAGTTATCCTGACCAGACTCATACACATCACCCTGCGAACCCTTTGGACCATCATCTAGGACAGCAGATTCAGCGACATTATCGATAAGAGTAATGCCACCTGTTGTACTAAGTAATGTAAGGTTGACACCGTTGATGGTATTGTCACTTAGTTTCAAGGAACCCAGACAACGATACAACCCATCAGTAAATGCAGTACTGGACCTGTAAATAATGAGGTGCGTATAACCCGTACCAGTAAGTGTCTCGTTACCGGGGTTCAGCATAATCTGATTAGCACTAAGTGCTTCAGTAGCAGTTATCTGTTCGCTTGCACCAGAGAGTTCACTCTCAAAGCCCTTAGCATATACAGTTGAGGCAGCAGTACCAACACCCGGAATATATGGTGCAGATGCACCATCCTCTGGATACCACCTTGAGAATCTATAGGTGTACTTGATATCAGCAGACAAGTTGCCATTAACGACTATGTCTCCGATATACATAAAGTCTTCACCATCAACTAAGTCCTGAATGTCAGTCTCACAACGGAGATACATCTGACGTACAGCACTAATACGGGAGTCAGTAAAACCTCTTACACTCCACGTCATATAGCCGTTCTTCTCGTCAATAGTGCCGTAACCACCCCACTCGATGGCAGCACCACTCTGCTGTAGACCTATCCTAAGGTTAGGTGCAATATCCCGAATCTTCTCAGGTAATTGCATACGCATACTAACGCTGTCGTACTTACTCCAGTCTTTTGCGGTGGCAAAAGAGAACTTGACAGCACAACCTTTGAGGAGTCCTGCGTACCCAGCGACATTAGTATTGTTCTGGTAAACCTTTACCTTTACTAGCCCAGTGATAGGGTCAGCTGAATCAGCACTATCTGAGTTCAATCTAGGGCTTACAGCGTGTAGGTTTACGTTGGTTACATAGATACCCTTCTGGCTTCCATCCTTTGCGTTGATGTTCTGAATCAATATCTGGAAGGATGTAATCTGGTCTCTAAATGGACGGAAGTCACATAAGAGATTAGCCTTTATCCAGTCAGTACCAGACCTAGCAATAGGTGGTGCGACAATAGCAGATGCATATGCACCTTGAATAGCAACACCATCTTTGTAAGCTTGTAATGCTACTTTTATGGATTGACCTGTAACACTATTTTGAGTATCTACGTTGATAGCCCATAGGCTAACTAGGTATAGACCAGCACCTTGAATAGTATGGTAACTGTTGATTCCAGTATCCGTAAATGTATAGGTAGCACCACCCTGAGACACAATAGATACTGTAAAGGTATTAGATGAAGGTACAGTCAATACCCACGCAGGAGTATTAGCAGGGATGCCAACAGTACCCATAAAGAGTACCTTCTGACCAACCTTGAGGTTATGACTTGCACTTGTTACTGTAGTTGAAGACGCAACAGAACAACTGATAGCCGTCGAACTATCATTCTGGTTAGTGAAGTTTAACTGCTCATCAGGCTCGTTGATGTACTGCAACGAATGAGTACCACTACCTGCACTGCCAGCACTTACAGCCGTCCCACCAACCGTAGTCGATACTTGGATAATCGTAGATGACGGAGTACCGATAACAAAGTACGTTGTATTGATAGCAAAGTTTGTTGGTAACGTACCGGCTGTAGAAAACTGTACTGGTGTGCCAACAGCAGGTACAGGGTTGAAAGTACCGCCAATATTTGCACTACCGTTAGTAAACGTAACAGCAGTACTCGTATATGGAATATTCTGGTAGATACCATCATCCGTACCAGCAATCTCAATCATACGAGTTGCCCCTTGACCTAGAGGGGAAACAATCTCAGCAGTTACACCAGATGGGAAGTTACCAGCAGCAACAGTAAGAGGAATAGCCTTACGTTGTGGGTCACCTGAATACTTCAACCAAGCTGCACCTGAAGTAGGCATAGCACCTGTACTACCAGCAGTAAAGTTCCAGTCAGAGATAAGCGTTGTTGTTCCACCCGCTCTAAGGATTGGACCAACAGCACTATCAATAAAAGTACTCTTGTTAGTAGTAGGGACACCATACTCAACAAACGCATATGCCCTAGCAGACGGCTTGAGGTTAGGGAATCCAGTGATAGTAGGGACTATCTCGATGGTTGAGCCATCCGTACGGAACAACCCAATAGGTGATTCAGTACCGTCTGACTTACGTCCTGGAACACCATACACATACTTGCCGTAAGCCACCATACGTACGTTAGGGCTATACAACGTATCAAACGCACTATTCGTCGTCAGGTTCGTATACGTATTAGTAGTAGTATTGAATAGGCGAACATCACCAGCAGATGTATATACAAAGTTACTTGTAACACCAGCAGAGTTCTTGATAGGAACCATCTCGTAAACGCCGTTAGCGTCACTACCAGCACCATTCAACTCAGTTGGCTGTAGTAACCCCTGCCAGCCATTACGCAGTACAAGGGAGCCACCATCAAGTTGTAGGTTACTTATGGTTTCAGCGTAGCCAGTCTCAAGTTTGTTAGGGTCGTTATAGGTATCAACGCCACGCCATATCTTGTCACCAACAATAAACGGCTGGGCTGAATCAGTAACCATACGTGTTGTATCTGCCATCAATCACACCCTCTACGTTTCCAGCTATTAGCCTTACTGCCATCATGCTTAGTGCCAGACACACCATTCGCATATCGCAACATTAATGGACCCAGAGGAAATTGAAAACCTACAGGACCATAGGTATGGCAACCATTGTCACCACGCCGTATCCACGTCTGCTCAGTTGTAGCCGGTACAAATACGCTACCAGCAGCCAACCTGAATATAGGTATGAATACACCACTACGGAATGAACCAGCAGGTAAATCATCTACTGGGTCAAACACATAATCAGGGCATTCACAAACAGTGTAACCTATGTCTAGGTCAACACTTGCACTTGCTGACAACGAGATGCTTGCATCAACGACTCCACCAACAATAGGGTCAGTTGTAACGCCAGCCTGACCATTCAACGCTAATGCAAAATTAATTACTGGTGTACTTGTTACACCAACATTGCCACTCAAGCTCAGTGACTGAACGAATCTAACTTGAGTCGTAACAGTTGTCGTATTGCTAAGCGATATCGCCCTGACTTGTGCAGGAGTGGTTGATACACTCGCTCGCCCAGATAAAGATATCGTAGCGAAAATAGGTAGGGTTACAGTGGCTTGACCAGATAGGCTGAAGTTAGAAGGCGGGACAATGATTGGAGGTTCAATCGTAATGACCGCATCGCCACCTCCACCTTGACCAAAGTCAGTAATAACCTCTGGTGGTGGAATAGCAGCAGGTGGAAGTCCACCCTCTTCTTCTGTAGGCATCTACTAATCCATAGATATCGTAATGCCACCAATATTGAACTGGAGGGATTGACCTGAAGTTACAGTGACAGCACTATCAAAATTACCGTAAAGCAAACAAGTACCAGATGAAGAAGCAGTATAAAAACCCACACCATAAACAGTAGTGCTACCCCAACCTGAGTTAGTGAATGTAATAGCACCTGTATTAGTGACAGCACTTCCACCTGATGAACTCCCGAATGCAATAGCCTGACGGGAACTACCACTCATCTCAGTCTGAGACGAGTCTGAACCAGCTGCACTCAAGATGCCAACATAGGTAACCTGACCAGCCGTATAGGATGTTCCATTCAATATAAGATTCAATAACGCACTCTCAAGAGTGTTCGTCATAGCAGTAGTAGTAGGCATCTCTTATTCCTTAATTAGGGTCTATTCCACTTACGTTGGATGATACCGCAGTAGTCGTGACTGTGGCAGTCCACGCATCTGTAGAGTCATCTTCCTTCTTTACAACCATCTGAGAACTACCTACGTTGACCTTATTACGCAACGCACGTAGAGCAGAACGTACAGTACGCTCCTCAGCAGTACCAGCATTCAAACCACTACCAAGGTCTCGTGCAAGCATCTCATCTGCAAGTGCATTCGTCTGTAGTTTCTCACCAAACGAACCTGACGCTGTATGACCAGTACGTTGCTCATCCCATACCGCATCAATAATGTTGTCAGGGTTAGCGACTGTACCTACTGAGCCAGCAATATTGCCTGTAACGTTTCCAGCAACACCACCAACTGTTCCCACTACGTTGCCTGTTACGCTACCAGCAACGCTTCCTACGGAACCTGTAGTATTGAACGTCTGGGACGTAGAGAGTGAGTATCCAGTTTTATCTTGGATGAATGCACCAATAGAACCAATATTATTGTGTGTTGATGCGACTGCATCAAGAACAGCTTGTGCTGTTTGTGCTGATGTAAGCCACGAAGTAGAAGGGTCAAAACCTACAAGTTGGTATTCAAGCGACACAGGAGCCATACCAGATGCACCTTTAAGCATTACGACAGCGTGGTCTACACCTGTGGCAAATACTGCATTTGGAATATCAAACCGATAAATACCAGGCAGGTTTGTTGCGTCTAACTCAACCCATCCACCAGATGACCAAGAACCTGATACTGTTTGAGTCGCTAATGTAATTGAAACTGCTGTACCACCCGTTCCACCAACTGGCGGTCTTACATAGTAAGCAGTCAAGCCAGCAGCGTTGTAGGCAATGCCGGTCTTACCACCACCTGTTGTACTTGTACTGTCCTGTACAAACACGTACTCGGAGCGGTTGGATGTGGCTTGCGCCTGTACGAATAACTTAGCCACGAATGCCTCCTGTCATGCCTGGGTGCGTTAGCAGTCCACCGCTAGCTGCAAGCTTCTGCACTGCACCAGCATCTGGATTACCTGCCCACGTTGCACTGTATAGGTCGATAGTAGGCGCACCAGTACTGTTACCGAATCCAATATTTGGGCTGTTTGGATATGGAGCAAAAATATCATTACCTGTCAAACCATTTATGCGCTCATAACCAAGTGATAATCCCGGACTACCAGCTGTAACAGTAGTGGCTGATGTTGCTGTATTTTGAAGCGTAACATTTATAAGCCTATTGTACGTTTGTACAACAGCACCAGTAGTTCCACCAAAGATATTCCCACGAATCAATACACAGTTTTTTACAATACTGTTGTGAGTAGTGTTTGTACTTGAAATATAAATTGTCTGACTGTCAAAACCTTGAAAATGACTATTATATATTTTTATTCCATTGCCATCTGAACCAGTGCCAGATGCTGTGAATACAATAGCTTGACCAGTACTAGGGCATCCTAAAAATATACAATCTTTAATATTTATATTTACATCGTAAGTACTTGTATGACGTTCATAAACAGGTACTAGACATTGACCACCTAAAAGTACACAGCGGTCTAATGTGAAATCAAAAGGAGTGCCAGCAGTATTGTTCATTCTGAATATTTGTGCGTTCAGTTGAACACTTGAAAAAACACATTTGGTAAATGACCAGCCACGACAGGTCGTCAGGTTAATTGCGTAACCACTTGTCCAAGGGTCAAAATATAAAGATTCCCAATTAATATAGTTTTTGCTTGTTGCTGTAAGTAAAGCCCAACCAGTTGTTGGATTAGTTGTGTCAGTAGGAAAAGCAGTCCACCGAACAACACCTGCTGTTGTGGCTGTCCACGCTTGTGTTGCTAATGGGTCACCTTTAATTGTAATTGGGCTACCAACGGAACCACTACCACCGAGATACTGTAAAGCTGCATTTAAAGATTCCCTATATGTACCTGGTGCAACCCAAACGGTATCACCAGCAGACAAACCGGGATTTGTGCCAGAAGCAGCACCAATCGCAAAAGATATATCCTTCCAAGGTGTTGATGCACTTGTGCCATTATTGGAGTTTGACCCATAAGTGGCTACATAGTAAGTTGCCATTACTCAGCAGTTCCTTGCGTTATCTGTTGAGCCATAATCACAGCAAACTGACTAACAATACTAAACTGAAAATCTGCATCTTGTGAAACCCACCAAACATTAACGCTAGTACCATCAGGTCCAAACGTACCTATTTGCGTTCCAGATTCATCAAAAATATCTCCGTAAACCTTCCAGTCAGTAGAAGGCGCAGATTCTTTTTCAATACGAAAGTTCTGAAGATTCATCAAATACCTCTACGCTGGGTCAACGCCAGTAATCGTCTTACTACTATCACTACTACTCACTGTAGCAGACCACGCAGTACTCGTATCGTCTTCTTTGTATACAGTCATCTCATTATTGATGACTGTAGTCTTATTACGCAAACCTCTTAGAGCAGACCTTACAGTCCGCTCATTTACTGTTCCTGCACCTGAACCACTTCCTACATCTCTGGAAAGGAGTTCATCTGCCAGTACATTATCCTGCAACTTAGCACCAAACGTACCAGGCGTTGCGTGACCTGACTTAGGTTCATCCCATACAGCTTGTGGTAACCCTTGTACAAGTACTTCAGTAGAGCCTACAACTGAGCGTGTCTCGTTTAGTACGCCACCAAACTCTGTAGCCGTTGTATATGGCGATGGGTCAGCACCCCACACAGCAGATGCCGTCTGCGCTGATGTCAAGCCACCACTGCTCAGTTTCACCGTCATGACCGCGCCGTTCGTACCAGACGCACCACGTACAACAATCGTGACATCGTCAGCACCAGATACCAAAGCAGCATCAGGTACGTCCAATCTGTAGACTCCCGGCATGTTGGTTGCGTCTACCTCCGCAAAGCCACCAGCAGTCCACGCCTGTGCGATTGTGCGGGCTACTAGAGGGATAGATACGCTTGCAGTGCGTGTGCGGTTGTATCGGGCTGATAGACCAGCCGATGACGCTGTGAGACCTGTAGTACCGAGATAAAGCTCGATTGATTGAGATGTACTACCGGGTGCGATAGTGATTACCCCTGCATTTCTCTCGGTTGGCTGGTAATAACTTGCACTTGAATCGTTAAAATATTCTATTGGACCCATTGTTGGTGTTGTTGGAGCCAACCAAGTCACACCGTAAAAATCAACGGTGTCTGAGTTGGTATTGATGCCAGCATTCTGCGATGCTGAACTGTTATGGTTTGCCCAGAATGGTAGATTGCCCCAACCACTAACCCTAGATAAAGAAAAGTCTGGGCTTACAAATGCCCTTGTTAATGAGCCTGTACCTGTTGCTACATTTGTGCGTTCTGTTGAGCAATTGAAGACATTGTAAGACTCTACAAAGTCACCTGTAAGATTTGACGCTATGCCAGTTGCGCAATCAAAAATACAGTTTTGTATCGTCACTGGGAATGTTTGGCTGATCCTGTTGGCACTAAACGGACGTATGCCGGTGTTCGCTATAAATCGACAGTTAATTACTTTTACACCGCCAAATGTTGCCGATGTGCTACCGCTGTCAATGCGTAAAGCCTGATTGGTATTTCCGCTTGTATTTTGATTAATAAATATACTATTTCTAATCAAACTCTGTGAATCATACGATGAACCAGCTACGTCTGAAGTAAGTGAACTCCAACCAAACATTACACAATCCTCAATCGTTGGTCCTCTACTTCCTGTCTTACAGAAAAAACTAAAAGCGAACGATTCACCAGATGACGTTGGAGCATAAAAAGTACATCTTTGGACAATGTGATGTATGCCCCCGATGCTTGTTATTTGACCAAATCCGGGGCTACCAACAGCAGTAAATCCAACGATAGACACATCTGTTAAAGTCAAATAATCTTTTTCAATAGTCAGAGTTTTACCGGCGGTCGTTGTAGTTGCCGCTGTGAAGTTTGTCATTATGACAGGCCCGGCAGTTACACCACTAAATAATGACGCTGTAGGGTTGCCTGAAATAGTGACACGCTGGCCACTACTTGATGGGTTTGTAAACCCTCCTACGAATACACCACGATAAACACCGGGAGCGATGTACAACGTATCACCTGGAGCAATACCTGTTGCACCTATTGCTTTGGTTATAGTCTGCCAAGCCAAAGCCGTCGTGCTGCCAAGACCCGTATTAGAATCATTACCGTCAGTTCTAACGTAGTATGTAGCCATTACTCAGCCGCCCCACTTACTATCTGTTGAGCCATTACAAGTGCAAACTGTTGCACGATGCCGTACTGAAACTCTTCATCCTGTTGAACCCACCAGACGTTGACCGATGTCCCATCGACACCAAACGTTCCAAGGATGTTCCCAGCATCGTCTTCGATGTCTCCGTAAACCTTCCAATCTGTAGATGGCGCAGGTTCCTTTTCAATCCTGAAGTTTTGCAGATTCATTTGCCCACCTTCAGCGCATTGATTCCCGTACCCTTGAACGGCATCGTAAGGAACGCCAGCACAGATGAAACCGCAGCGGAGACACCAGCCGCTACCGCCTTGCTCCCGTAGAGTGCCATCACTTCTTCACCTTACGCTTATCAATAGCCAGCATGACTACATCACGCACCTTCTCAAGGTCAGATGTGGACAAGAAGTCTAAAT
>Ga0181352_1000192_pt1 | contig 28743 bp, 46 predicted proteins | sample Fa13VDMLBSN_FD_130103 | JGI IMG/M metagenome (GOLD analysis project Ga0181352, IMG submission 130103) | Freshwater viral communities from Lake Michigan, USA - Fa13.VD.MLB.S.N | ecosystem: Environmental > Aquatic > Freshwater > Lake | place: USA: Michigan | collected 2013-09-23 | reverse complement strand
TTCAACATTTATCGACCCGAATTTACCGTTAGTATCGGTATTTACGGATTACGGTATCAACGAGCGTCAAGTAGAACCTCTTGTACCGAAGTTAGCACCTGCGTTTTCACGTAGTGTTATCTCAACTATTGCCGAGCAAATTGGTAAACCCCAATTAGTAAGTGCAAAAACTCCTATCTTCCAAATCTATCGTCAACCGAATGATTGGGCTGCTGCGACTATTTCAAATCGTTCAGCTGTAGGAACTGACTTAGTATTAACTTGGTCTGACCCTACCTTCCAGTCTATCCGTGTTGGTAACATGACTCAAGCAAAAAGCGGTGCTTTAGGTATCGTTAAGAGTGCTTCAGCAGGTACTGCAACTATTGGTTTCTTATCAAACCCTAATGGTTCAACTGCATTTGGTGCAAATGACTTCGTAATTGGAGAATTAGCATCTGATAGAGGAGACGTTACAGACCGTGACAATCGTCTAAGCAAGAGCACTTTCTTCACTATGCCTGTGCCTTACCAAAACATTGTAAGTTCTATTTCAGACACTACAACTGTTAACTTCTCAGAAGCTAATCAGTTCACGTACTTAAAGAACATCAATGGTACTCAGTACTATGCATTGAACAAAGTAACTCAAATGTTAGGTCGTTTGCAACAAACCTATTCAATCCGTATGGTTGGTGACATCCCTGCAAACTTCAACACATCTACCCCAGTTGGTGGTTCATTGATTTGGCAGATTAAAAACCAAGGTGGAACTACTCGTGCTTTAAATGCAGCTATTACTCCAACTGAGTTTCATGATGCAATCCAACAATACATCAACAATGGTGGTTACGCTTCTAAAGAAGTTATCATCGTTGCTGGTTCTAGCTACATCCAAGATTTGCAAAGAAACGTATTTAGAGATTTCGTTACTACTGCGGGTAATAACAACGTGTTAGGTGGAAAAGAAGTAAAAGGTTTGAACATTATGTCTTACTATTACTCAGGATTTACATTCCACTTAATTATGGATGAGTTCTTGAACAACCCTAACATTTGGCAATCATCTACATTATTTGCAGGCGAAACTGTACGTTCTAAATCAGCGATTTGGATGAACGCAGCTCCTTGTCCTACAGAAAATGGTGGTGTTTTACCTTTCGTATCTGATTACTACTACGGTGTACCTGATATGATTGTAACTGAAGTTAAAGGTATGACAGACATGATGGGTCGCCCTGTTAAAGAAGGTGTTAATGGTAAATTAGCAAGTACAGTTGAGGTTAACTGGAACAAAACTACCCAGTTTAACAACCCTGCACAATGTATGTTCCATTACGCTTCAGCTTAATTAATTGTTTAACAAAATAATAAAAATATAAAATGAGCGTAACATTATTAAACGTATTAAATACAGTATCTCCACTAGGCGTAGACGCCCGTGTAGATGCAAACGGATACCTAAACTTACAGGGAACTCCTGCATTCAAAGCTTCAAGCATTGACAGCGTAGTAATTACTCCTTATGCTGCTGAAGTAGCACAACAATCAACAGTAACAATTACATCAGCAAGTACAAATGCACTTTTTTCATTGTCATTAATTTGCAATGATGTAAACAGCGGTATGATTACAAGTGTTCCTTTGACTGTAACTTCTGATAGTTCTACTAGTGCAACTGAAATTTGCGATGCTTTTAGAGCTGCAATCAATAGTATGCCTGAATTATCAGTAACTGCTAGTGGTACTTCTACCTTAGTTGTAACTGCAAAAGCTGGTTTCCCTACCTTTACATTATCTACTACTGATGCTAAGATGACTATCGCTACTGGAACTACTGGTGTAGTAGGTACAGGTTCAGGAGCTTCTTTAATTGGTTTGTATCCAAGCACTGCTGGTTATTTTAGTGCAGGTGGCTTTACTGCTGCTGCAAACATTGTTGCAACTAACAACTACACTCAAGTATTAGTAACTTCAACTACTGGTGGTTCTGCTGTAATCCTTGTAAAATATGATGCTACAAACGTAGGTGACTTGTTAGGTACTTATGGTACAATTACAGGATTGAAAGCTGGTTACAGAGTAACTGGTGTTGCTTATGACTCTGCACTTTCATTCACAGGAGCTATAAACAATGGTACTGTTGGACAAGCTGGTACAATTTTAACCGCAGGAACACCGTCAGCAGGTACAATAACTGTTGGTGAAGGTTTAAGTGGTACAAATGTTGCTCCAGGCACTTTTGTAACAGCACAACTTACAGGTACACCAGGTGGAGCAGGAACTTACTCAGTAAATATTTCTCAATCAGTTAGTTCTACTACTATAACTAGTGGTGTTGTAACAATTGCTACTAACGTGGCAACATTTACAAGTGCAACTACAATTAGCATGGGTATTTTACCAGGCGACTTTATCGTTGCTGACCCAGCAGGTACTCCTTCAATTGGTTATGTATTAGTGTTAAGTGCTGATGGCACTGCTGTTTATAACAATGCAGTATCTTTCGTAACTAATGGAAACGTGTCAGCTAAGGGATACAACGTATTCAAGTGGAGAGCACTACCTTTATAAGACCTGTTTTCTCTTTTTTTTCTTTCATATTTTCCCACATAGAGCACCTCTTCGGAGGTGTTTTATTTTTTTTGTTATATATATAAATTGGATTATCTTTGTAATACTTATAACAGGTAAAATAAAATGGCAAAAATTGAATTTAAGATTTTAAGCAGGTATTCTTCTAATGTTTTAAAAGGTACTTCTTACAACTCTCGTGCAGGTGTTATTAACACACTATTAAAAGACGGGACAATCCTTAATCGTGCTCCAATGGAAATGGAAGAAGCAGATGGTGTTGTTTACAACCACACTTTAAGGATGCGTGAACCACACCCAGACCCTACAAAACAAGGTATGTTTATCTTTACGGAAACATTCATCTACTTAACTGATGATGATGAAAGAAACATACAAGACAAGTACGACAAGCAAAAGAATGCATTAGTAAGAGCATTCCATGACTTTGTAAAGTTACATGACCACGTAATTGTGCGTGATAGAGATGGTAACGATACAAACAGAAACAACTTGCACCACGCTTTTGAATTGATTGATATTACACAAAATATCCAAGTAGAAGCCGAGATGAACAAGAAGAAAATTGAAGGTGGCTCTCTATTAACGAAGATGTTTAATTCAGACATTAAATCATTCAGGGACTTCTGTTATGCATACGGATTGCCAGGTATTGATTTATTTGACGATTCAAAGCTATTTAACATGGCTATGATGAAGATGAACGACAACCCTGACTTCTTCTTCTCTATTTACAACAACAAGCAAAGGGATATTATTACATTAATACAGATTGCCCTTAACAAGAATATTGGTACACCTGAGCTACCTAAAACAGCACTTACGCAAAATGGAGAAACATTCTATTTAGATGGTGGTGATATTGTAGCAATAGGTATGCACGCATTGCAAGAGGCTTTAATGACAGACGTTTACAAGCGTAGAATACTTGAAACCCTTGTAGGCTTTAATGTAACAGTATCAAAGCCAATTGATTCTATTGAGGTAGAAACTATTGACTTCAAGCACTTAGAAAAGAAGGCAAGTCAAGTAGGCTTTAAAGGTACAGAAAACGAAGCTAAGTTACAGAAGCAAGTACGTGCAAAGTGCATAGGCTTGAGTTCAATAAAGAGCAAAGACAAGTATGACAATAAAATAGAAGAGCTAAAAGCACTATTTAACACAGACGAGTTTATGCCTGTTGTACATTATGCAATGCAATACTTAAATGAATTTGTTGAGAGAAACTACAAGTTTGAAAAGGACAGCCAACGCATAGTGCTTGAGGATGACCCTTTAAATGTGACAAACGAATAATAACAAAAAAGCCACCGTAAATAGTGGCTTTTTTTATTTGTATTTAAAGTTGTATATTTGTGATATGTTCAAAACGCAGGCGCAAATAGACGAAATTGTAGTGGATGCTAAGGCTTACTTATACCAAAGCACACAAACAATAGCCGCTGAATTACAAATTCAAGCAGCACAAGCCTATTATAATGACGTTATGAACGCAAACGCACTACCAAACTACTACATTAAAGCAATAGAGTTTATAGGGTCAAATTTGAGACAAAACAACCTATTTTCAGATGCTTTACAAGGTACTACGGAAAGTGTTAATACAATGGAAAGATATGTAGAGAATGGCTATGTAGAAACAGGATATATAAAGTCAAACCCATCATAAGATGCAAGAATTAAATTTAAGATTAGGACAAGCAGTAGCATTAACATACGCACAAACAGACGAGAACTTTAAGCGTTTAAAGACTGCGATAGATGCTTTAGAAGTAGCTGTAGCAGGTGCAGGCTTAGGTACTGTAACAAGTGTAGGGTTAACTTTGCCTAATATATTTACGGTAACAAATAGCCCTGTAACAACAACAGGCAGCTTAACAGCTACGTTAGCATCGCAAAGTGCTAACAGACTATTTGCAAGTCCTGATGGCTCAGCAGGTACTCCTACATTCAGAAGTTTAGTTGCAGCGGATTTACCTACTGTGCCTATAGCAAAGGGTGGTACAGATTTGACATCCCCAATACCTAATAATTTTGTTCTTTCTAGTAATGGTTCGGCCTACCAAGGAAGAGAAATATTACCAACTGGAGGATTAACGGCAGTATTTGCACCAGCTTCTATTACGCTTGGATTAGACCCAGCTTTAATAAATATAACAGGTTTTGCAGGTACATTAACATCAGCTAAAGGTGGTACAGGATTTACAGGCCCTTTTGCAGTTAACCAAATATTATTAGGAAATGGGTCAAGTTCTTGGACTAGTCCAGTATTAACAGCAGGTTCAGGCATAAGTATTACTAATGGTTTAGGGACAATTACAATAGCAAATACAGCTACGGGAGTATCACAATTAAACGGATTTACAGGTGCTTTGAATTTATCTGTAGATACGGCTAATAATGATGTTCAGATAACAAACATATCTCCTGATATTATATTAAGTATTCCAACTGCATCTTCTACTAAAAGAGGTGCATTATCATCTGCTGATTGGACAACATTTAATAGCAAAGTTGGTGGTAGCGGAACAACTAATTACATTCCTAAATTCACGGCATCAGGTACAATTGGTAATAGTGTATTGTATGAAGATGGTTCTAATAGAATAGGTTTAGGAACAGCTACACCAACATCTACGTTTCATATAGTAAGAGGTGGTGCAAATTTTAATTTAGAAACAACAAATGGTATAGCAGCACTATTAAAAATTAGTAGTACAAGTGCTTCAACAGATGTATCTATCAATAGTGGAGGTACTGTTACAACTACAAATACAAATTTAACAGTAAACACAGGCTTCAGGGTTTATCCTTCAGGTAATGCACAATTCTTAAAAGGATTTGCGATAGATGGTTTTGTTTATTGGAATGTAACTGGTAATTATACATTTGCTACAAATGAACAATATGGTGTAATATTAGGTACAGGCTCAGATGCTACAATGACTGTAAATTTGCCTACATCACCTATGGATGGGCAAGAGATTTGTATTTTAACTGAAGAAGATAAGTCAAATTTAACAATAGCATCAGGCGTAGCATTAAGAAATATATATGGCAAATCGGGTACACCAGGAGTTACAGTAACTTTTAGTATATCTTTAAATACACACGGTTCAGCCGTAATTTTTAAGTATGCGGCTGCGGGTAATGGTGGCATAGGTGCATGGTATTTAACAGGATTTTAATTTTATAAATATATGAAAAGTAAAGAACAAGAATTACAGGAATTAAAGGCAAAGGCTTATGATTGTATTGCACACTACGAAACAGCTATCAAGGTAGCAGAACAGTACAAAGAATCGTTGAATGAGATTAACACTCAAATTGTAGAGATACAAAAGGCATTGCAAGAAGAAGAATCACCAAATCTGGTTAAAGAAACTGAATAATGGACATAGAAGCAATAGTTAGTTATAATGTAGATGATTTATCAACACTTCGTGCGATAGATGCTTCTAATTATGGCACGCCAAATCCCGAAGTAACAGACGTGAATGCAACACGATTTGTATTTTCGAGTGTAAATGCAAGAGCAAACATACAAACTAATGTAACTTCGTTAAAGGCGAACTACGAGTATGAATTTGTGGGCACAGGCACAATAACTATTGACGGCAAGACATTCAATGCGGGAGATACGTTTATATTCCGTGTGGATGTAAGCGTTACTCCTCCTGCAACCATTCAGATAAACGAAACAGGTTATTATAGCCCCGTAACTGATTACGACCCTGCTACTGATTCTTATGAGCAGTTTGTTCCAAGTCAAACAGGAATACCTAATAACTTGTACTTCCCTGACAATATTTTTACATGCGAGTATGATGTGTACACTACTGAGTATGTAGAGAATCAGCTTTTCCCTGAAGGTACATACATTGTTACAGGAAGCACAGGAGGTGTAATAGACCATGCAGAAAACAACTATCAATACAATGTAGGAGAGGTGTTTATTGCCACAGAAACAAATAGCTTTACAGATGTTACAGGCGTTAACAAGGTTGTTAAATTAGAAGGTAGCACTACCTTTTACTTTATGACTTACAAGTATGCATACGAAGTATATGAGAGTTACATCAATGCTATAGCTGAAGGTCAATGCGGAACAAGCTTACAATCAAACTTTGTGCAAGTACACGCATTATTACATTCAAACATTATTAACTTTGAAAAGGGTATTAGTGTAGACTTAACAGCTATGCAAAATACACTAGATATTATTAACACTAACTACTCTAATTTATATGTATAGCGGACAAGAAATAAAGGATAGATTTTTTACCTTTTGGGATACCTTGCAATCAGGCACGTTCAGCAACACAAAGCTAAACTACATATTTGAGAAGGCACAAACACAATACCTTTACAATATAATGGATGGGTATGGCCTAAACTTAGCAGTAGAAAACGAAGCTACAACATACCTTATAAACTTCACGGCAGTGCCAACAAACAATGCCTTGGATGTATCAGATACGAGTATTGTAATGCCAAACTTTGAAAGGCTAATTGCAATGGCCTGTAAATTTATTAAAGGCGGTGTAACATATTACGAGTACTCAAGAGAACTAAAAGACGAAGAGAAGGTAAGTCCATTAAAGGGTAACATCCGCTACCCTAAGTACGATTATACAAATACAACCATTAGGATATACCCTACAACAGAAACGTGTTTAGAAACAAAAGGATTGTATTTTAGAGAAGTGTTTACAATAGACGTAGCAAGCACAACACAGAACTTGCCATTTACGGATAAGAATGTTCAAGGCATTATTAACAACGCATTAAACCTTGCAGCACAGATTACAAGGGAAGATGGGTACTACAATATGACCGAAAACGAGCTACGTCAAAACGAAGTATAATTCTTTTCTTGGCTAATCTCACATTCAAAGTGTGAAGATTCATTACATCCTAATGCTAACATATAAAGTACAACATCAGGTCTGATTAATATGCCTGTAACAATTCTTGGGTTTTGTTCTAGGTCTGTTTTAAGATAAACAAAGTCACCGCATTTGTATGTGAATTTCATGATAAGTCGTTAATCATTTTTGTGGCTAATTTATTTAAACCCATTTTTTGTGCAAGGGTTGCAACATCAAGCGCAACTTTGTCGTTTACACTATCATCAAAATCTTCCTGCAACTTTTCTTCTGCATACTCGCACAATAGTTCTATGTTGTAATTGCTACTTGCTGTTTCTAAAATAGCGGCCTTTACGACTTTTAAGATAGCTGCTTCCATGTTCTCATGGTCATTACCAATAACCCTATCTACGCAGTACAATTCTTGCTTAATGCTTGCAGATGCTTGTGAAATGATGTCGTTCAAACTTTTCATAAAATAAATTTGTAATTATGAAAACAAATGTAATACGAATGATTCCATAAAAACAAGAAAAATGTATAATTTAAAATCGTTCTAAATAGTTATATTTGTACTAAATAATAGAATAATGATAACATCTTACATTATAGATGAACTTATACGAAGCGTAAACGCAGCCACCAATACCTCTAATGGTAAGTGGGATAGCGAGTACGTAGAGGCTTTGCTACCACAATTAAGGGCAGAAGCTATCATACTTTCGTATAATGGTAGTAGAACGCAAGCTGCCAACAAAACAATTAGCGGACAATGGTTACAGACACTTGAATTTACGATTGTTCAAAGTGAGCAAAATAAAGATGCTGAGTACCTTGTAATAGATGTACCAAGCACAGTTAGGATAAACGATAAGACTGATGGGCTTGTATATGTTGGTAATGCTGAGGAGGCAATAACTTTTAAAAGAGCGTTTACAAAAACAGAAGTAGCTTATTTAAAGCAGCGTGGATTTTTAAGAGGCAAAGAAATTGTTTACATATACACAGGAGATAAGCTAGAGATATACGGCAACAAAATATTGAAAGGCTTTCAGATTCAAGGGATATTTACAAACCCGACAGAGATAGCAGGATTCAATTGGTATAACAGCGAATACCCTGTAGATGAATCAACTATTGCAATAATGAAAGATTTGTTTATACAAAGAGCAAGAATGGAAATGGGATTAGCACAAGATACTGTTGCAGATGGTGCTGATACATTAAGCGTTAACCCTATTAAGGCAAATACTAAATGATAGACTCAGGCATAGGAAGTTTTGAAACAACCACATTGGATGCAATCTTAGCAGGTACTAAGATGCGTTTAAGGTTGCGTGATACAACAAGCGAGGACTTGTTACTAAAAGATTTAATTGTAGAGGGCTTAAAGAAAAGCCGTGTACCTTCTTTGTTCATAAGAAAGGAAACGTATATTGAAATAGACAACTTGGTATTATTACTACCATGTGACTTTGTAAAGTTCGATAAGATAAACCCAATACGTTTAATTGACAATAACAACCAAGGCAATTGGATTATTCCGCAATTTATTGACAATACATTTTTCAGTTACGACCCTGATGTAACAACATACGGGCCATTCGTAAGATACGGAACAGTAACACAAGTAGGGAAGTACTTATATTTCTCAAGCGATATATCATCACTAAGGGCATTAATAAGCTACTTAGGAACGAATGTAGACCAAGATGGAGAAATCGTTATCCCTGAATTAATGGATAGCGTATTGGTAGCTTATGCGTGTTGGAAGTATGGTCAGGTATACCCTGAGAGAATGCCAGCAGATATAAGAAGTGCATGGGAGATGGAATATAAATTAAATAAGAAAGCAGTTAAAGGTATTCAGAACTTGCCAAGCAGCCTTGAAACAAGGTTAAACACTTGGAGGATGAACGCAATAATTTAAGGATATGCAGGATAATCAAAACTTTGTATTTAGAGGACTAGATAGCGACAATGATTTACGTTCAGTTAAGTCAGAAAGATATATTGATGGTAACGACATAGAGCACTTTGTTGATGAAACAAATACGCTAGGTGGTATACGCAGGATGAAAGGTACAAAGTTGGGTTACACTATTCCTAACATAACCCCACAATTTAGCTGGTATAGATTCCCATTTATAACAACAGGCAATACTGATTATCGAGTAACTGTAACAGGGACTTCATATATTCAGTTTACAACATTTGGTATAACTCCAAATTCAACAGGATTGGTTAATTTGGGTACTGCTTTGGAAACAAACATTACAGACTCATCCGCTAATACAGGGCTTGCCTATCAAACAGCAGCACTTGCAAATGGTGCGTTTAGGTTAGATATTATTAATACTACAAACTATAACATTACTGTTGAAACAAGGCCAACAGGTACAACTGAATGGACTATACAACCAACAATACTTTTGCAAGAGCCTATAAGCTACACAGCAGAGATGCAACCATTATCAACTGCATTAGTAGGTGACAAGCAATTTGTATTGAGCAAGGCAATTAACCAAAGCTATTGCGAGATAGGTTGTGCTGTAAGGGACATAAACGAAAATTGGACATATACAAAATTACTAGGTAGCACAAAGTTAAACTTACCTACTAATGAAGTAATTGATATGCGTGCTGAGGTATTAGGTAATGATACTATAGGTGTGTATTGGGTAGACAACACGAACAAGCCAAAAGTATTTTATTGCAATAATAATTTAAACATATCCGTATTTAGATACACATGGGAAATTAACGGAGTTTATCTTAATAAGTTTGGTACGTATAACCTTAACAATGTAGATATACAAACTAACTTACAGATATTTAATAACAAAGCACTTGTAATAGTTGACAGACAGATAGCAACAGGCGGCTCGTTAAAGAGCGGAGGTAAAAGATACTATGTAAGGTTTGGAGTAAATAGCACAGAGAACACAACACCATTCAACGACATAGGTGAGTACACTATTGTTTATAGGGCAGACAATCAAGCACCAAGAAATGCCGTTAAAATAAAAGGTGACAATACACCTGAGACAACTACCAAGCAAATAGTACTAAAGGTAACTAACTGCATGGCAGATGTGTTTAACTTTTTAGAATTAGTTTGTGTAGAGTATGAGGGAGGCGGAACAAGTGCAATACTTGTAGATAGGTACGACATTACATCAGAGACAACGGAAATAGTACATAGTGGTAACGAGTTAGGCTCAACACCATTTGACCCTGCTGCAATTGTAAATGTTAAGCCTGTAATATTAACGGGCAAAACAAATGAAATTAAAAAGAACAGATACAATATAGCTAACGTAGAGATAGATGGTGACGTTGATGCTTACGCACAAATTGCAAGTAACATTACAATATCAAGTGGCAGAAAACTTATATCAAGGGTAGGTGAAATTTATTCAAGTAATTCTACAACAGAAGCATTTAAAGTAAGGGATTATTTTACACGACAATTTACGGGAGATGGCACTGAACCTTATAGCAAAGGAGGTACGTTTTTTTTAACAGATGCAACTGGTACTATTGTTTCTAATCCTTATGGTGCTTATTCTAATGGTGTCTATACCGCAGTGGTAGCAACAGCTGGTGTTCAAAATATAATTTATAATTTTTTAATAAAAGGTAAAGTACGGGGATTCACGACTAACATAGGACTCGGTAATCAAATAGATTTTGCAAGAGTTGTTGTTTATCACTTAAATGCTGATGACACTTTAAAGTCAGTTTTATACGAGGAAACTGCAAATGCTGATGGCGATGGTAATGTGTCATTCAATACTGCCCCTGAGCTTAAAGTTAATATGGCTGTAGGGGAGAAGATACGTGCTGATTGGTTTGTTCAAGGAGATGCAGTATGGGATATATCATCTGCTGGTTTTTCATCAGTAGTAGGTCAAATTGATGGTTTTAACTTTGGAAAGCAACTAGCAGAAAACGAATACCAAAAAGCAGAGAACGTAGCTAACAACATGGGATATATGCTTTACGAAGAGTACCCATTCTATATTAAGTTTCACAAGAAAAGCGGTTACACAACATCCCCATATTTTATAGGAACACACACGATTAAGCCAAGCGATTTTAATAGCTATGTTGCTGGTTATGGTATAGATGTAGAACTAACAGACCCTGTTGGTAACCCATACGTTTACCATCCTATATTTACTAATATAAATGTTACAAGCATAAGAAATGAAATCGTTGGATTTAGTTTTTGGAGGGGTGATATAACTAACCCCAAAGTAATTGCTTGTGGCGTTAACTTAATGGCTAATCAATTAGCAGCCGAGGGGTACTATACAGGATTTTATGCATCTAATCCTTCAGGCACTTTATATGGTACTGCTTTCCCTACATCATTTGAACCTGTAAGAAGATATTCTGGTTTTATAGCTCCTGATAATATTGTAAAAGATGGTGAGTTAGTAAGATTTCAGACAGGTGATAAGATGTACATGGCAGGACAGCCAACAATATTTTACGCATCTGCTAATAACAATATTTCATCATCAAAGGGACAAAGACAAGGTAGCTTTGTTGAATTTACGGGCTATTGCCCAAGAGCAACACAAGCCGCAAATAATTCACCTGAAATTCTTGAAGATGCTGTGTACACACCATTTAGGGAAACAAGTGATAGGTTCATTTACAATGCTCTTTCAGGTATTTCAAATCCAACTAAATTAGTATTAAATAAGGTTGATACTTTTAGGCCTTCTATGTCCACGGCAGCTTTGGCGGTATCATTCCTTGACCCACAAGCTACTGTTGTTGCAAGGGTAAGCCAAGATTATGGTGTTTATCTTGGATACTACTATAGAGCAAGCAATACTTTAGATACAGACAATATTAACGTAGTCGACACGAACTCATACTATAACTTAACTGATGTTGATGGTGGCATAATTAATAACATATCCGTATTTGGTGGGGATACTTACATACAAAAAAACTATTTAAGACTATTGTATTCGTCAGCAGCACCAGGCACAACAAATGTAGAGACTGCTACTAAGTACGAAAGTTTTATTTCTTTCTACACTCAGAACAGATACAACACACAAATGCGTAGAACTTCTGAGGAAGGATGCGTGTTGTTCCCTGCTGATGCTGAAAGTATCACACAATACTTAGATGATGACAACGAAGAGTTTTATTTAATTGACGATGGTTACAACCAACAAACAAATAAGCTAACACGCAGTAAGCCTTATACGGACAAGTTAAGGGTACAAACCAAGTTCCCAACAAGGATATACTACACAGCACAGAGGCCAACGGGTAGTAGCTATGATAGCTTCAGGGATATTGCACCACTAGACTTCAAAGATTTAGATGGTAAGAACGGGCAAATAAGTGCATTGTACGACATCAACGATACAATGATAGCCATTCAAAAGTTTGCAATATCTGTGTTGCCATATCAAACAGACGTATTGTTAAGGTCAGATTCAGGAGCAGAGATTTATGTTGGTAATGGTGGGGTGTATGCCCAACGAGAAAGTATTGTCGGGACTTATGGCTCAAACATACAGACTAATACCTTTAGAGGCTTTAATAGGAATGGTAATGCGAGCTTGTATTGGTTCAGCGAGGTGACAAAGAAAGTATTTAGGTATGGTAGGGATGGTATACAATGCTTGTCAGACAATGCCTTTATGCGTAACTTCTTTTTAACACGCACTAAATTAGTGGAGAACGAGTTTGACTTAATAATGGGATTTGATACCAAGAGGGATAACTTATTTATGACGGCTAATGCTTATAAGGCAGGTGTGGCTGCATGGACTGGTGCTGATTATATTGTAGGAGATGTTGTGTCATTATCAGGTGTGGCATTTTATGATTACCCATTATTCTTTAGGGCGATACTTCCTAGTAATCTTGGCAAGTACCCATTAACTAATCCTGATTATTGGGAACAGATACCATTAACAGATGGTGACTACTACTCAATATTTACGATACTATTTAACGAGAAGCTAAATACATTTACAAGCCTTTGCGGTGCATTACCAAACAGATACTTCCAATACAACAATGAATTGCTAGTACCTAATGTAAAGAGCCCATGGGGTAAAGTATACGAGCTAAACAATGGTACAGACACTTACTTTGATGGGTTAGGAGTTGACTTCTACGTACAGCCTGTTGTAAACAAAATACAGAATACAACAAAAAGATTTTTAAGCATAGGCCTTAACACGGGAGAAGACCAAGTAAACTTCCCTACTGTAGACTTTGCAACAAAAACGCAGGAGAGTACATCATTAGTCTTCGAGCAAAAGAATGGTAACATATTTACAGCAGTAGAACCAACACTAACAGGTGAGCAAATAACAGGCGAGTACATGACATTTAAAATAGTTTCCGCAAACGATATTACGATACTAGATGCAGTAGCTAAAATGTATTACAGACCACGTATGCCAAGGTAAAATTTATTAATTAGAATTAATCTAAATAACTTATATTTGTAGAAATAAGATATTATGCAAAATTTCAATTTAGAACAACAAATAAGGCTGTTAATTAAAACCCTACAAATGGGGTTAGGGTACGAGCAAATACCTTTAGAAATAACAGATACAGCAACATATACAGCTCCTTCTGGTAGCTTCTTCTATGCTGTTAAGGCAATGAATGGAGATGCTGTAATAACAGAAGCATTAGATATTAATGGTAACACTGTTCTTATAGGCTTTACTGTAAAAGATGGTGACGAATTAAAGTTTCCATTGTCTGAAATAACATTAACAAGCGGTGACGCAATTGTTTACAAAGGTGTTACTATTGATGCTTTCATGAAATAACACATGAAGATAGGATTAGGAATAGGGTTAATTAATAAATCAACGACAGGAAGTGTTACGATACCTCCTGTGGTTAGTAGTGTGACTATTCCATCTAGTATAGTTGTTAATACTCCTATAGCTGTAAGTTACACTATAGTGGGTTCAACAACAACTATTACACGCACATGGTATAGAGGTGTAGCCGTAATAGCAACAAGTACAACAAGTGACTTATATACACCAGTACAAGCAGATGCAGGTAATGCAAGTAACATTAAATGTGTAGTTACTGCAACAAATGCAGCAGGCTCATCAAGTGCAGATAGTAATACTGTAGCACAAGTATTAACTGCAAGAACAGGTGCATTCTTAACTGCATCAGCAATAAGTGATGCAACAATAAGAGGTGGTTTAAATACATTTGATATTGGATTAATATCTAATTCACTTGATACAAAGATGAAGGCGTTGTATCCATTTGTGGGAGGCACAGCAAGTACACATAAATTTAACTTTATGAACTCGGCTGATACTGATGCAGCCTTTAGATTAACATTTAGTGGAAGTTGGGTACATTCAAGCAATGGTGCATTACCTAATGGTGTTAATACATTTGCCGATACATTTTTAAATTCAAGTTTAATTCTTTCACAGAACTCATCACATTTATCTTATTATTCAAGAACTAATAGCAATGCAATAGAGTTAGAAATAGGAAACGTAAGTGATTCAAGTTATACAAATGGTTCATTAATAGAGATAAGAACTGCTGGAGTTACTTATTATAGAATAAACTCAGGTGGTACTTACATTACATATTCTGATACTGATTCAAGAGCATTTTATTTAGCCAATAGAACTGCGTCTAATGTAATTAATGGTTGGAGAAATAGCGTAAAAGTAGCAACAGGCACTACAGTATCAACAAGCCCTATTAATAATAATGTATATATAGGAGCAGTAAATGTTGGTGGTACTTTTGCATTACCATCAACTAAACAATGTGCATTCGCTTCAATAGGAGATGGGTTAACAGACACCGATGCAGCTAACCTATATACTCTAACACAACAACTACAAACTACATTAGGTAGGTCAGTAGGTGTACCAATTGTATCTGATGCAGATGCACAAGCATTTTTAAATGCAGCTAATATAACTAATGCAACACAAGCTAATGCTGTAAATACACTTGTTATAGGAATGAAAGCACAAGGCTTATGGACTAAGATGAAAGCTGTATATCCTATGGTAGGTGGTACTGCTACAAGTCATATGTACAACTTAAAAGACCCACGCAATTTAGATGTTGCATTTAGATTAGGATTTCTTGGAAGTTGGACACATTCAAATACGGGTGCTTTACCAAATGGCACAAATGCTTTTGCAAGCACTTTTTTAAATCCAAGTGTAAATTTAACTTTATCTAATCATTCTTTTGGTTTATATTCAAGAACAGAAAATACAAGTGGTGCTCAAGTAATTGGTGCTGCTGTAACAGCTGTTCCTAATTTTTTCCAAAACAACATATCGAGTGGTAATTTTGTATCTGGTGAAATTGGCACTTTAATAAGTTATACAGCATCACCAACAAGAGCATTTTTATTTGCATCAAGGACTTCTACATCATTATTTAAAGCATACAGAAATAATACTATATTAGGAAGTAATACAGCTATTTTGTCAACTCTTCCAAATTTATCGTTTTACTTTGGTGCAAGAAATCAAGATGGCTCGGCAAGTTTTTATACCTCATATGAACACGCTTTTGCATTTATAGGTGATGGTTTAACAGATACAGATGCAACTAATTACAACACATTGGTACAACAGTTCCAAACAACATTAGGCAGACAAAATCCTTAAAATTATGATAGGTTATAAATTAACAACAGAGCAACGAGATTCATTGGTAGGGCAACAGTTTGCACCTGACCAATACTTTAACCCCGTGCCCGATATCGATGGGGTATATTTTATTTTTGAAGGTGAAGTAGAAGGCTGCACAAACGAAGAGTTTATGTGGGTAAAAGAATTGCCTGAAGCAGAGTATGTGCCACCTTTACCACCACCATTTCCACCTATTAACTAATGGCAAAAGTAACCGCTAAACAGAACGCTAAGGTATCATCTTTTGGGACAAGGAAAAAAGGTGTAGCCAAAAAGAAATTAAACAAACACGAAAATAAAAAATTGTATAACCGACAAGGAAGATAGCATATGAAACAAGTTGCAATTGATTTTTTAAAGAAACACGGATGGAAGATAGCCGCTTTCATATTACTAATGATAGCTGTTAAATTCACGAACTTAGAGCCGAAGATGGTAATTGATTTTTTAAACGATAAATCTGTTATTCAAAATGACTCTACCAATTAGCTTTAAGACCTTTAGTAAAGACCCGTACAAGGCTACCATGTTTATGGTTCTTTGTGCAATTGCATACTTGTATGTAGACAATAAGATTAACTACACAAGTCAGATATCTAAACACGAGCAAAAGATAATAGTGCTTGAACAAAAGGTAGACTTGCTAAGTGTAGCATTAAAGCGTTCAGACAGCGCATTAGTAGCTGTTACAACTAAGTTAGAAGTATTAACGCAAATGGGGGCTATTAAATAATGAAATATCTATTACTCTCAGTTATTACAATACTAGCAGTAGCATTGTCAGAACCAAATAGAGAATTGGAGTATGATTCATCAGTAGACTCATTGCTTGCAAGGACTAACAACACATTTAAGAAAGCATCAACGGTGTGTGTTAAGGCAGAAAAGCAACAAGCAAAGATGATGACAGAAGTAAAGGAGAAAGTTGTATTGTTAGAAAAAGAGAAAGAGGAACTACAAATAACATTAACAGAAACGAAATCTGAACTTCAAAATGTCAAAGAAACTATTAATAATAACGCTGCTGATACTGGCGAGCAGTTCAACTTATTCCCAGAGAATTAGGACAATAGGTTCAGATACCTTTGTAACATTTAGTCGTGAGCAAGCAAAAGCAATTAATGATACTTTTGTGTCTCAAAAGGGCAACATTGCTCGTTTAAAAATACAAGATAGTTTAAACATTATAAGTGTTAAATCTTTAATACAACAGGACAGCATTCGCAAGACCAAAGACAGCATAACTTACTACCAACAAGTTGTGCCTGTATTAACTGAAATAAAACAATTACTTACATCTCAGATAGAGCTACCATTTAAACGTAATATTGAAATAGGTGCAGGGGCAGGTGCATCGACATACTTTGGTGAATACAGGCCATTCAGCTCTGTTATAAACGGCAAGTACTACATCCCATCAGGAGTAGGTCTTTTAAAGTACAACTACCACAAGCATTTAACATTACGATTTGAGGCCATTGGAACTAAGGTATCAGTAGGGCCAATCAACAGAGAGTTAATAGTAGGCTACTTATTAGCTGACTACAACATTGCACCTAATATGTACAGCATAAAGGTAGGCATGATACCAACTATAAGTGTGGGTTATACGATATTTGGGGTAAGCAATTCAGTAATTGTAGGGGCTGGTATCAAGTCATACTTTACAGATAAAACTGCATTGGAGATAAACATACGACACACATTTACGGATATCGACAATATAGGTATTGATGATAACTTTATTTTTGGGCATTTAATAATAACAAGACGTATACTATGAAATTTTTAAAGGAATTGTTTGACGATGGGAACACCATCAACGAGAAAGCAGTGGTTGGTTTTATTGCTTTCATGATGCTTGTAATAGCATTGGGAGTAGACTTGGTTACAGGGTATTTTGGAAACCCACTCGTAATTAACGAGTTTATATTCGATGGATTTATGGTAATTGTATTGGGCAGTTTTGGAATTGCCTCAGTAGATAAATGGATGAATAAGAAAGATAATAATAGTACAAATGAGTAACATAAGTAAACACATCACGTTAAAAGAAGCCACCTATTCTGCAACAGGTGAAGCTAAGAAGATTGACAACAGCCCTACGGCCGAACATTTAGCAAACATGAAATTGTTAGCTGAGAAGGTATTTGAGCCTGTAAGAGAATGGTACGGCAAACCAATTAAGATTAACTCATTTTACAGAAGCAAAGCATTGAACATGGCTATCCCTGGCAGTAGTTTAACAAGCCAACATTCTAAGGGCGAAGCAATGGATATGGACACGGCATCTGATAACAAGAAGATATTCGACTATATTAAGGATAATTTAGATTTTGACCAAATTATTGCGGAGTTCCCGACTAATAGTGAACCGTCATGGGTACATGTATCTTATAAAGCTAAAGGTAACAGAAAGCAAGTGCTTGTAGCAAAAAAGGTAAACGGCAAGACTACTTACATCCCTTACAAATCAGACAAGGATTTATTGTAATGGCTTATTTGTACAGGCATATTAGATTAGATAAGAATGTTCCTTTTTACGTAGGTATAGGGAAGTATGATGATGGCCAATTCAAAAGGGCTTACTCTGTTAAAAACAGAAATGTATATTGGAATAATATAGTCAACTCAACTCCTTACAAGGTTCAAATAGTATTATCAGATTTAACATGGGAGCAAGCCTGTGAAAAAGAAATAGAATTTATTGCTCTGTACAAAAAGAATACTGATTCAGGCACATTATGTAATATTTCAGATGGAGGGGGAGGAGGCTTTCTTAGTGAGGAGGTTAATAAAAAGAGAAGCAAGACCTTGCAAGGACATAAAGTTTCAGAAGAAACCAAAATAAAAATTGCAAACAAGGCAATAGGCAGAAAAGCAAGTGCGGAAACAAGACAAAAAATGTCTGAAGTCCATAAAAAGAATAAAACAGGGCATTGGCTTGAAAGTAAGGGGCATAAAAATGGAAGGGCTTATAAAATTGACCAATATGATTTAGATAACAATTTTATTAAGACTTGGGATTGTGCTAAATATGCTGTGGATTTCCATAAGATAAACAAAACTTGTATAACTGAGTGTATACATGGTAGGCAAAAAACTGCTGGAGGATATATTTGGAAAAAAAATAATTTAAACGATGAATAATATGAACAATACTACGATTTTAGCGGTAGCTTTCTTAGTGATTGCAATGCTATCAATTAAGTTACATTGCACTAATGATGAGTTAAACAAGCAAATAGCTGAAGTTAACGCATTAGAGAATAAGAACGCTACGTTAGAAGCGGATAGGATGTTTGTATTGGATAGCGTAAAAGTATTGCAGGAGAAGCTAAAAGAAAGCGAAACCAAGAAAGGTCACGCATTGGCATCTTACAAGCGCAAGACAAGGGCTGAGAAAACAGAAGCTATAAAAAGTTTCGGTGTGGTTACAATTGTAAATGAGCAACCATGTTTGGACAGCAGTGCAGTTGACAGCATCAACGCTCTTTCTATTCACTATCACTTTTGTGTAGAGGACAATAAAACAAAGGACACGATTATAACGCATCTAACGACTGCAAATTTACAAGCCGATAGTATGCTCATAAACAAGGATAAGATTCTTAAAAAGCATAAAAAAACCGCTAAGATTAATACAATCAAAGCGGTTTTGTGGAGTGGTTTAGTAGGGATAATAATCGGGTTAGTGATTTAAGAGTTTAGGTTTTACCTCTCGTTAATTTGTTGCTTGATGTTTCTGCCTATCTCTTCAGGCGTGTATACCTTGTCAGGCATAACAGTCTTTACCTTTGGTTTTAATTCAGATGCGATGCTTTCCTTAGCACGCCTTATCTGTTCAATTGTTGCGTTTCCGTACATAGTTGATGTTAATTAACGGTGAATATAAAATAATAAGCTAATAGGAATATGAATAGCCAGCATAGCATTGTAATGATGTCGTATGCAGTTTTAAGGATGGCTCTCATATCTTACTGAATTGTGCTAGTCTATTGTACTCTTCTAGCAGTTCGTTGATGAAGTCGAAGCCAAGGTGTAGTTGCTTGGCAAAGTTGATAACGTCATACTTAGCGTAGAGCAAACTTTCCTTGTCGAACTCTGCTCTTACATAGCCACGTAAAGCCTCTGTACGTAGCGTGTTTAACTCTGTGTTGGTAATTTCAAAGTCTGTCATAGTTGTATTGTTTATTGTTGTTGAATTGAATAAAAGTCATTAATGTAGCGATTCTCACGCTTATCCAATAGTTCGAATAGGGCAATCATTTGTTCTGCCTTGGTACGACTCTCAAGGTTGCCCTCTATCTGTTTGCCCTTGCTGTCTACTATTCTGTACAATGTGATTACTTTGTCTTCCATATCTTTGATATTAATTTGATAAATAATTCTTTAACTAGCATATATAATGCTACACATAAAAAGGGTATTAGCATATTTTATTCTATTTTACGATATCCGTTCTTGTCCGTTACCTTGTCAAGAACCTTGATTGTTAACTCCTGTTGGTGCTGTATTTCCTTTTGTAGGTACAGAACAGTCTCTAAATGCACTTTACATTGCACGTATTGAACGATATTACCCAAGATGAGTAAAACTACCACTAAGGCACATAAGTGCGTTAAAATTGCTTTAATTGATTCTTTCATGTTGTTGTTGATTTTTAAAATGTTAATGATATTATATCTTGTTCAAGCAATAAGCCTTTTTCAATGAACCTAATACAATCAGATTCTAAGCATTCAATTGATGTTGCTTTTTGCTTATCTGCTTTGCTGATTCTGAGAAAACAATCTTCAATTGATAATGCTTTCTTTTCAAAGAAGCCAACACCAAATTTAGTAATTGTGTGGATTCTAAATGTTGTTAATGATTTTTTCATAATGTGTTTGTTTGATTTAATTTTCTGTAAATGATGACTCGCAACATGGTGATGCGGGTTCTTTGTGTGGAGTGTTTCCATATTCGCCTCCAGTTTCTATGTAGGTAGGACTTTCAAAGTCATGACCACAATTGTCACACGTAAATTCCATAGTTTTAATTTTGGTTTATGTACTCAATACTATAAATCGTTTCTGATGTATCATGTTGTACGGTTAAAAATGTTTCTGTTTTCTCTGTCTTTATAGTGAACCTATTTAATAGGTCATTTAAAGTTATAAGGTAGTTAACGCATTCTGAGTAGTCCTCAGAGGTATACATGCTATAATTATCGGGGTGCTTTACTACTGCGTACATATTAGTCGTTAAGTGGTATATTAATTTGGTTTTCTTTGCACCATTCCATAACAATGCGTTTTGCTTCGTCTCGGCATGAGCCCATTTCACCTAACCCAAAATCTTCGTTGGACATTAGTGTTTCGTAGATGCGATGTACAAGGTCATCGTATTGTAATTCTGTAATTTGTGTCATAATTTTATTTATTAGTTGTTTATTTTTATCACTATCATTTAAAAGTGCCCCAACAATATAGTCGGGGCACATTGTTTGGTTTAGAATATAATGTGGCTTGCTTTAGCTGTATTCTTTTCTATGAAAGCCATAATTTCTTCGTAGCCTGTGGTTGCAAACTTGTAGCCTCCACCTGTCATTAGGTATTCAGCCTTATCATCTGCGTTCTTAGGAGCGGCTACGTGGTTTGTGTAGCGTGTCACTGCATTGAATAGTGCCCATATCGTGTTACCTTCTAGGTTAACTTCCTTCTCGATAGAGTTAGCGAATGCGGTAACTTGATTAAGTTTGCGACTGCTTACGCTATCTTTAGATGCCATTGGCTCAACCTCGAATAGTCTGCGTATTAAACGTTCTGCTAGTTGTTCATTGTATGGGATGTCAGCCATCTTCTTAAAGTTATCCATCAATGCATTGTCTAGGTCTAAAGCCTTGCGTAAGTCAAGCATAGCACGCTCTATACGTTCTTTAGCTGATGCTGTATGTCTGAACTTATCAAGCCCCTTATATGCACGGTAGAATGTATTTGTACATACAACCACTGTGCTAGATGAACCAAAGCCGATAGAACTGCTACCGTCATGCGAGTTTAACGCTGTGATGTTACGCTTAACACCTGACTTACCGATAAACTCATCAGGCAACTCAGCCTGTAAGTATACCTTTGAGCCTCCTGATAATTGCCCGCCCTTAGTAGTAACTAAGCCAATACCATTGGTAGCCTCTACGATAGTCTCAGCTAACTCATAGTTTTGCATAGGCACGTAGCGATTGCCTACCGTGCCAAGCCATTCAGTGGTATCATTGCGGAAGATACCGAAAGACTCAGTAGTGTAACCTTGAGGACTAACAAGGTCAATTTTGTTTACTGTCCAATTTAAGCCTGTAGCTTCTAATAATTCGAATGTTTGTTCTTTAGTTGTCATGATTTTTTTATGCCGTCTATGGCTGTTTAGTTGTTGATTAAGACGGAGACTAATCCCCGTTTCGCCTATTCAAGGCTCGTCAGTTAACCTGCAATAAGTTGTTGATTGTTTTCTTTAATAGATTCTACATATAGGCTGTTACCTTTAGCTATGTATGCTTTAATGGTTTGTACAATGTCTTTCTTATTGCATGGTTGAAAGTTGCCAAAACTACCATTGTAGAACCGACTGCCTTCTATGCCTTCAATGTTCTGCTCAGTAACTTTGTCGCCAATAAAACGATATTGCTCTATTCGCTCGTAGTCATAGCTATAGCCTACTGACTTGCTGAGGCACATAGTTAGCATATTAAACTTGCCACCACAAGCCTTCATAGCCTTTTTGTAGTTGTCAATAATAGATTCATCTAGCAATCTGCTGTAGTCCGTGTTAATCATTTCGTAAACGTAAAGTGTTTGCGAGAAACTGCGATTTGTGCTCTCGATTTCGATTGATAATTTAAACCAAGTGTTTTTCATAATTGTATTTTTTTAAGTTGTTATTAATTAATTTGCGATATGTTCAGCGAAGTATGCTAGTGCCCATATAATAAAGGCTGATATTGCTATTTCTTTTTTAGTTAATTTCATAATTGTAAATGAAGTGTAAGATGCTTCGCCCTTTTATGTTGTTTAAATTATGTTATTGCCCATTTCCCAAATAGATAGGATAATGCCTTCTTCTTTTTTCATAGATGTAATAAGTGAGTTACCTCTCTGTATAACATAAATTTTGTTTAATAATTTCCATGATAACTCTCTAGCTTCATCGTTTACCATTTTAAAGGTTAATGTTGTTTTGATATCCATGTGTTTAGTGTTTTAATGTTTTCGGCATTCCGTGCCTCATCAGTAACGCCAATAAGCGTTATAACATTTCTTATCGATTTTCACAGCCTACATGTATAATGCTTCTGCTTACTTCTCGCCCCTATTCTTGGCAGGGGATGCCCTCAAGTTGCTATGTCATGTACTTGTAACAATTACTCACATGTGTTCTGTATGTAGTTAGCCATGTGGTTGCAGATAAAGGGACTAAGTGATTCTCTAAAATCAGGTGTATATCTGCCGTTTTGTGAGTACAAAGGTATAACGTATTACAATTTTGTCAATATGACTTTTATCATGTTTTGGTTAAAGCCTTATAAACATTGGGCAAAACGGGCAAAAAAAAGTTTAAAAAAAGTTTTTCAAGCTATTTTTAGGGGCAAAATAAAGGTATAAAGTAAGGCATAAAACAAGGGATAAATGAGACGTATTTTTAAGGTTATAAATGTGCTAGTAATAACACAAGGAACGAGACCATAAAATACACAAGTTATCAGGTAGAAGTTATCAGGTAATAACATCACACTTCGAGACTGCGCAAAGTGCATGTTAAAAACATATAGAGTAAAGAACATAACAAGCATAACAATGTACTATCGAAAACCAAGGAGAAAGACATATTTATACGAATGTAGCCCTATTATGTGGGTTATTTGCCTCTTTTCCCCCACTTTTACCCTAAAATTCCAAAATAGTGCTAATTTTTTAGCCATTTTTGAGCAGTTTCCCCCACTTTGGGCTTAAAATTGGCAAAATAGGGGAGGAGAGGGCCGTATTTGCCCCATTTTAGGGCTGTTTATTGTGCGTATAATATATATTATGTTAAATGCATGGTAAACGGGCCGTAATTACAGCCCCTCCCCTACCCTACCATACCTAGATATGTAGATGCGAATCTCAATTCTAATCTATTACTAATCAGCACGTTAGGCATTGGCTTTGTTGTTATTGTAGCGCACCCCTCCCTAGGAGGATGTGCCCCGTAGTGCTTTTTTTGCTGTGGTCGTGGGCTGTGATTGGTAGGGGTTACCCCCATGTTAGACACAATAACCACTAGAATCCATCCTATATTAGTAAAAAAGAATTAGATAATGACCCCTGGGAGGGGGTTAAAGGGGGGTGTTTTGTATGTAATACGGGGTATATTTGGGTATTATGGGGTATATTTTTATAAAAAATGGTAAATGTTCCACCACAAGTAATTGATTATCAATACCCATATGCCACTTCTCCACAGGTAAAACAAACGGATGTTAAAATATGTTCCACGATATTATTAATGGTATACAGGCACTACTGCTGGCGGAATGCCGACTGAGGTTGTAAAGCTATAGGTTTACGTTTGTACCTTATAGGGTGTTACAGGCACTTTGCGGAATGCGTACTGCGGGGATGGGTGTTGTATTAGCGTGTAGGCATAAAAAAACCACCTAGGGACTTCCTAAGTGGTTTCTTGTAATATCTTAATAGATTAGTTGTATACTCTTATTTCAAATGGGATGTTACTTAACCCACCATCACCTGCAGTCGTAACTAATTGTATAATATTAATACTAGGATAAAAAAATAAAAAGTCGGGCGCTGAATTTAAAACTATGTTTTGACAAAATGTTTTATTGCTTAAAAATAATGCATTAGAATTTGCATAGTAAGTACCAAATACATCATAAGTAAACCAAATATTACCAATCGTATTTTGTAATACTGTTACTGTTGGAGCACCTGTGTTGTATTGTAAAGTTCCTAAATCTCCACCTTCATTTGTACCCCAACTATTTGGAGTTATGCCTGTTGCTACGAAATATGTACCTATATTATTATTAGGAGCACCAACATTCGTAAAATCCCATCCAGTACCATCGTTTTCAATTATTTGATAACTAATACCTATTGTTAAATCACCTGTATTTACACCTAACAATTCATCTGAACCACTCTGTGATACTAATGCCGTATACACCTTGTATGGTGCTACTGGTGCTGGGGGTGCTGGGGGTACAATTAATTCTTTTATAGAGCTTAAAGGTATTTGTATTTCTACGCCTAAGTCTCCTAATTGTCCGTTAACTCTATCGTTAAGTGACGGGTTGTATTCTATTCTACTCATGTTCGCAAATATAATATTAAATTTTCAGATAATATACAAATGTTTATTTTGAATTGATTTCTCTTGATTCCAACCATTCTTTGATTACCTTTTTTATTTTGTGCAGTCCCCATAACGGTACTTTGTGCTCGTTACTTAGCGGAAATAGCATTTCTTCGTATTTCATATACTCCCTGTGCTTTATAAAGTACAATGACCTCTTGCGTGATAATGCGTTCTTACTCATTGTTACCTCCATAAATTTGGTCGTAATATTCTTCTGCTGTCATACCATAATCAGCGTCATCAAGGTAGTCACTTACGAACTGGCATGTTTCTTCCTTGTGCATTGCTAGTGCTTGTCTTATTAAAGCATCAAACTTAAAGGAAGGGTTAGCCTGCTGTATTTTTTCAACTAACCATTCTACGCTACTTTTGTTACTCATATTATTTCTTTAAAGTTTGTAATCTTAAATGTCAAGTGATGAAGGAAATATTGCTATCCCCCTCATACACATTGACAACACGTGCAGGACATCGCTTAACCTGCTGTGATTACGTTACCACATTATACGATTTTTAGCAGTCAGCCCATGTACTGACCATGGAGTTGCAGAGTTTTAAAATCTGCCGTTTTACCATTAAACTAACTGACTAAATTCTTTTATTTATGCAAATGTAATACATATATTATTACTATGCAAGAACTATTCTATATATTTATCAATTGTTTCTTTTCCCCATCCACTTGCGTATAACACGCTCTTTATCATGTCTATCATCTCATCTATGTGGATGTCTGATGTTGGTGCTTGTATTGTCACCTTCTTGCCATGTGCCTCAAGGCTTAATATTGTTGGTTGTTCCTTTATCATATTACTTATTTCTTAATGGGTTTCTATTATCTAACCAATCGTTGTATGCCATTATTAGCGTGATGTAATTCTCGCCTATTGCTCCTGCTTCTTCTGAATCTGGGCTATTACCATAAAATTGTGTTAAGAACTTTATTGCTCGTTCTCGCAACATTTGTTGGTATTCGTACTCTTGTCTTTCCATTTCTGCTTCTGCCTCGCCTTGTGCGTTTAAATCTGCCTGGTACTCTTGTTCGTTTGTTGGATACATATTATTTTTCAAATTTGGTTTTATAAAATTCAGGCACATCCATGTATGTTGGTATAGCCATATTCTCGTTTGGTATTACGCAATTATCTACGTAATCATCTGCAAAGTCTATTAACTCTTGCTTGTTCATTTCTTTGGCTTGTTTAATAATGTCAATTTCTCCATCCATTATTTCTAATTCACTTATTAAATTATTCCAATAAGTTGAAATTTTAAGTTGGCCAATCAACCAGTCTACACTACTTTGTTCCTTGTTGTTCATATTACTTTTGTTGTTTCGTATTGATGTAAAAATCCTCCTATTACTTCCATTAGTGGCTCGTTTAACCATTCAGGGTTGCCACCATGGTAAAGTATGCAATGGCCCAACTCATGATAGAACGTAGCCTCTACAATGCTTTGCTTGTACTTTCTCCACCCCTTCTCTGTCTTGTACCTGGTTGCTAGTATAATCGTATTATCCCAAGATATAAACCTGCCAAAGCATTCGTTCTCATTACAATACTTATTATCGTACTTTACGGTTATCGTCTGCCCTAGCATTTTAAAAGATGACGGTATAATCATGTTGTTTCTGTTCTATAGTCTAAATGTATATTATCCGTACACGGATAACTATAAGTCATCTATACACCATATAGGCGTTTTTTCACCCATATGTGCCCCTTTTACATTAAAGTTAAAGTATTCTACGGCCTCTTCCTCATCCATATCCTTGCAAAGTATCTCTACGCACTTTGATACTGAATAGATTAGCCTCATGGTTTCTTCGTCTATCCCAATAATAGCGTCATTAAAACCATCGGCAATTAATAATTCTTCTTCTGGAAACCATTCTATTATCTTGTCTATCATATTTTTATTATTTATTTGAATGAGTTATAATACCTTATAGGGTATAATTTAGTTTAATGTGCAATATATCATACAATTCAAATATAAAAAATATCGAGCGTAACTCCAGGCAATAGTTGATTCTTCAAAACTTATAAAACCCATTTACATTTTTGAAATTACACCCTTATAACCGCTCGAATACCTTTATGGATGCAAATGTAATACATATTTTAACATTTACAAACTATTTTGTGAAAAAATAAAAAGATATTATATTGCATATTATAACTCATTGTATTACATTTGAATCATGAAACTACCAAACTATACAACAATGTCAATCGTCAACCTAAAAGACGTTAAAATATCACTTATTCACTTCCTTGACAGCAATGACTATGGCGTGCTTTCTCAATATGAGTGGGGTGAGCAGCTTGCAGTACGCAAAGAATATAAAGCAGCTGAAACATTATACAACAAGCTAATTAAAGAAGCATGACAGTAAATGATGTAATATCCGAACTTCGTGATATGGATGGCGATGCAGAGCTATATGTTATGCTCCCTAATAATAGTGGTATATTTCACTTTACGAGTGTTGAGATGACTGATGTGCTTGAAACTGATGAAGGGAAAACAATCTATTGTATTATCCCCTTTGAGCCTGAGCAGAAACCTTTTATCGTTAATTATAACTAAAGGTCTTCTCTAAACAAGCACACCTCGTAGATTGGATTACCCCTTAAATGGTCATCCATTTCGCTGATGTCTGTTAAGTCTATACACTTATACTCAATACCACACACAATTATAATCTCGCCTAAACTTGGCGAATTAAACCTGTCTGTCCTAAATGTAAGCGTGTATCTATTTAATTCAATATCTCCTAGCAACGGATACATTTTCTCTATCTCGCTTTTAAAGCGTGATTTGTTCCTAGCCTTTAGCGAATATGCAAAGTCATAATAGTCTATACCATAATTAAGACTTTTAACGATAAAATAAACTGCAAAGAATAGCAGTAGTAATAATAATAAATTCATGTGACCTGTTTTTAGACGAGGGCAGGGAGTCGAACCCCATCTTTACCGCTCTGTATGCGATACGTGCTGCCGTTAACACTACATCCCGTGATTGTTTATGCAAATGTAATACTTATAAATTTATTTTACAAGTTTACTGATACTAAATGTTTTATTTTCCCAAATATTTATTTGGTCACTCAAGAAGTGCCTAACTATACCGCCTTCGCAAAGTATAACCGTAAACACATCATTCTCTAATGTGCCTGAACTCTCAAC
>Ga0181352_1000191_pt1 | contig 28863 bp, 54 predicted proteins | sample Fa13VDMLBSN_FD_130103 | JGI IMG/M metagenome (GOLD analysis project Ga0181352, IMG submission 130103) | Freshwater viral communities from Lake Michigan, USA - Fa13.VD.MLB.S.N | ecosystem: Environmental > Aquatic > Freshwater > Lake | place: USA: Michigan | collected 2013-09-23 | reverse complement strand
TGTAAATAATGGATTTGCTACTGAAAAGTTTATAGGAGTTCTATTTTCGTAATAATCAAATAAAAGCTCTAAATCCATATTTTCGTTAAAAGACTGCAAAGCATCCGCTGAAATTTCAAAGCTACGTTTGCCATATAATAAATGAGTGTAGCCATCATCTTGCTTACAGGTCGCATCAGGGTTATCTGAATTAATTGTAACGGTTACACCTCTTTGACAAGCTACTGCATAGTCGTCAATGCCATCATTTATAAATAATAATAAATCACTTCCGTTTAAAATACTCATATCTTTTTATTTACAAATATACTAAAATTTTTAGCATTATAATTGATGTACTTTTATCCTGAATCTTATTAACCTGCGTGAAATTAACCCACTTTCTACTAAATCCTCAATTGTTTGGGTATTTTCTAATATTATTGAAATCAACTGAAAATCAGGACTTAAATCAAAATAACCTGCTTGTCTTGTTCTGCATAGTTCTATAATTTCGTTGCTTATTTCATCAGATAAAGCCTTACCTCCATAACTATTTGACGCTTTGGTAATTACTTCTAATAAAAGGATACACTCTTGACCATAGGATTGTTTTGAACCCTCACCTAATTCTGTACTTAAAAACGTACCTAAAGTAACATAAGGAGGATTAATATTAGCAGGCACACTTGCAGAATCGTACACTTTTAACGTTCCACCTGAATAAGCCACTCCGTTTAATCTTTCCCAAAATTTTGTCCTTATAATTAAGCCTAAATCTTTCATATATTTTTAATTATTTTTTTTACCTCTTTAATAAAATTCTTTCTTTCTGTGTAATAAGCAGGAAAAAGATATGGATGTGCCTTTATTGTACCTTTACCATCTACATAAAACTTTTTTGCTAAATTTATCTGTTCTCTTGTGTACCCGCTCATATTTTCCAAAAAGTTCTTACCAGTTCCAAATTCCCAATACGCAGCCATTGGAGGGTTACCAAAATCAGTCGCTTCTACAACAAAAGAAAACTTATCGCTTCTATCCCCACCCTGCAAAATCGAAATAACCCCCCAAGTATAAGTAGGTGCATTATCATTGGCTTTGGCAATAATCTCCTGCCCTGAATCAAAAACCTGCGCAGCTATTTTATTTTCTATTTGCTTGGCTTTCTTTTCAAGTTCTTTTGTTACCGCTTGTATTCCCTTAACTTTCACAGCTTTTCAATATATTTATTTATATCGTGGTCGTAAAATGGATTGAATTTTTGCCCTTTCTTCCACGCTTTAATATGTGACTTGATCCTATCTAAAATATTAACTTTTATAGCTTTATTGCCCTCGTAATCTAAATACAACAATTGCCCTATGTGTGTATATCCTAATGATTTCGGAGGTAACATTGTAACAATATCGTTGTTGTTTCGCACTCTAATATGGTTAACTTTCAAATAGTTAAAATAATTTTTGTGTACTACTCTTGGGCATCCAAAAGTTACCACCTCAACGTGTGGAATATAAATGCCACTTATAAAAGCTAATGCGCCTCCGTATGAATGACCAGTAATGTATAAAGGTTTGTTAGGTAAATTTGCCCTAATTTTAGAAGCCACTAAATCCCAACTCTCTTTGAAACTTTTGTGCATTTTACCATAAACAGTATTGACAAAGCCTATTTTAAAATCTTGTTTCCAGTCTTCTTTTTCGTCACTTCCCCTAAAAACCAAAATACAATATTCTCCTTCGTCTAATATGTAAGCTTGTATGCCTTTTACATCAATAGAAAATACAGGCGTATTTGTAAAATTACCCCTGTAACATTCTTGGCATATTTTAGCTAACTTTTTTATCATTATTACATATTACTATGGTTAAACTTAACCCATTGCCCGTTTTGGTACCCACAAAAATGGTCTATTGTGCTGTTATAAACCATCATCCCTTCAACAGGCGTTAAAGCGTTTATTTGAGTAGTTGTAAGACTTTGCAAAATTACTTCGCCATTGAACACTGTCGTAACTTGGTCTGTGGTAATGTTATAAATGTAATTAACACCATTTGATACTCTGACTGCAACATTATCTAAAATATTAGTTCCTGTAGCTGTAACCTTTAAAGCCATTGTGTTACTTACAGCGTTACTTATAGTGTATTGTTGTCCTATGTTTAAAGCATTTGCACTTATTAAAGCCTGTAACTGCGTTCTTGTTAACGTTCTGTTATAAAGATTCTGCGCTTTTACTTTGCTAAAATTATCAGGACTTCCACTCATTAGAATGTCATCCTTTTCTAAATAGTTTAGTTCTTCTCCCTCGTTAAATATTGGCATAGTTATGTTGTTATAAAGTTTCCGTTTTCGTCTGTTATTGGTTGAAATTGTTCATCGTATATTAAAATATCACTGCTATCGGCTTCGCATTTAATTTCAATCCATTTGCGCTTTTCTTCTAATATTCTAAATTCGTGAATAATTAAATATTTACCCTCAAATTGTATTTTATTAGTCTTACTCAACACAGGATAGTCTTCGTATCTTATTATTACCTTATATGTTTGATTTAAGCTAATTTGCGACGCTTCTAATGAACGAAAGCCACTTGTAGGCGTAACCATAGCAAAAACAGTTTTGTCTACTCTCCACGTCTCTATTAAACCCCCTGAACCATTAGGCACAGTGCTAAAATTTAAAATGTCAATTTTATGTCTTAATTTCCCAACCATAAATTTCTTGTATAAGATGAGCATAATCTTTTTGCATCGTTACTTAAAGGCTCTCCACTTGCATCTAAAATAAAATTTTCCCTTTGTTCGTATTCCGTTGCTATTTCTTTTAACAAAGCATTTTTTAAGCCTTTAGGCAATGTTTCAAACCCTGCTGTATAAGTAACATTTACCCCTGCACTACCATATAAATAAATCTTTTTGTATTCAAGTCCTTTTAATTCGTATGAAATAGTATCTCCATTGTCGTTTTCGCATTCTGTAACATCTGCGTTAGGTTGATATGGTAATTCCTTGCCGTAAACCGTAGAATCTAAAGCATCCCAACGAACCTTTAACTCTTTTTCGCCAAAACTCAAACAAGTGTATTTTTCTAATCTTTCACGCGCAGAAGTTATTAAAATGTTCAACGTGTCGTCTTCTGCCGTTGTGGTTATTCTTAAATAATCTCGAACTTCTTGCAAAGTTACTGGCTCACTTGCCAAATCTTGTAATATTTGTACTTCCATTTTTATTGTACTGTTAAATTTTCTAAACTGTCATTGTCTAACATTGAATCAAAATACATAAAGCCTTTTGTTCTTGAATTAAAATAAGTTAAAAATGAACCCAATGTCATTTGAGTTAATAGTGTATAACTTGGTAAATCGTTCGGGAATGCGTCGTCACTTATCAAAACACCATTTATAGCTATTTTATAACCACCCGATGTTGTATTATATGCAAAAGCAATACTATAAACACCATCGCTCGGTGCTGTGTATAAATATTGGTTTGTATCAGAACCATTATAAGTATCAAACGCTATATATCTAACTCCACCACTTATATAATAATACATAGTTATATAGCCATTGTATATATCGTCGCCATCCCACAAAGTAGCAATTCCTTGATAATCAGTTGTAAAGTTTAACCTTGCTCTTACAAAAATTGTACTTTCTTCGTTGTCATATCCTATTGTATTATTTCGTACATTGTCAGCAGGGCGTGTTACAATTGTTGTTGTTGTAGGAATGTATGAAGTAGCCTTGTTTCCTAACTCATTTTGAAACCCCCAATATATATTTATTCCTTGTGCCGCAGCGTTTGTTGTAGTACCATTTGTAGAAATAGCTGGGTAATGATAAAAAATAATAGAAGTATTACTTGCAAATTTATAAGTTATTGACACTCTATAATAGTCAACATAATCTTCTATTTTTGTAGATACAAGTGTAGCAGTGCCACTTTGTGAAGTTACCGCTGTGCCATTATAATTGTTTAAGATAATTCTAATATTATTGCCACTTGAAAAAATATCCAAACCACTGTAAAATGTTAATGGAACAAATGATTTTTTTATAAAATAGGAATGTGTGTAGTTTGTATTTGTTACTATTGTATTATTTTGTGAAAAAAACAAAAACGAGCTTGGACTATTGTCTTGCATTCCAAATGCTGTATTTGTGCCATCAGGTGCTACTTGTGTGCTTGAATTGATTACAGCTGTTTTAGTCCACGTTGCAGAAGATAAATTTTGACTTTGTAAAAATCTATTTGTAGCTTCATTTTCCACTAATAATTCGGGACATTGCGCTTCAATTACAGCAGGAACGGTTACAGGTGCGTTAGTTGTGGGAATGTACGCAGTAGCAGTGTTTCCTGTTTCTAATTGTGCGCCCCATAAAAATAAACCGTTTACCCCGTTACCAGTATAAGAAATTGTTGTTCCTACTGCTAATAAAAAAAATATATTAGAAGTTCCAGTGGATGCACAAACGCACGATATTGAAATTCTAAACCAATTATTTGGTAATGATTGACTTGTTACAGTTACACCAGTTAAAGTATTAAGAGGTAACCCGTTATTTGTATTGATAAATTGCCCCGATGCTAATTGTACGTTAAAACCTGAATTTGTTTGTATTAATAAACTTGAACGTTCGGCGGATTTTACATAAAAACTAATAGTATATGTTTGACCTGCAAAATGAGAAAAAGACTGTTGCATATAATGCAAACCAGTAGATGAGTTTTCTACTAATTTATCTGCAGTTAAAGTACCATCGGGCGCATTAATTATATTTGCAGTAATGCTTGATGCTGTTTTTATCCACGCAGCATTATCAAATTCTTGACTATATAAAATTAAATTAGTTCTTGCAGGCTCTAATATTGTAATCGGGTAATCTATTCTCGGAACATTAGCACCCATTAACTCTAAAACACCTTCTTGGTTTGTTCTATATGCTGCTAAATTTCTTGTAACACTAAAAAAACCCAACGGCTTTTGTGTGTACAATTTACCTGCCTTAACACCATTTTTTTTCGTTAACCCTAAAAACTGCTTACTTTCGTTATATGCTTCTGTCTTAATCATTTAGTGTCTAAATCAATTTTAGATTCTTTTGTTTTTCTTCCTCTTTTTTTAGGAGTTTCAATTACTTCTTTGTATTCTTTAATTTCTTTGAAACCCTCAAACTCTTGCAAATAGCCAACTTTAACTAATTTCTTAACAGTTTTGTTGTTTTCTAATTCGTAAATGTGACCTTTGTAATACCTAAAAGGCATTCCCTCAATGCCTGAAAAGTCTATCGTTGCTATAAATTTCATATTCAAAGATACAAAAAAAGGGCGACTAATTAAAGTCAACCCTTTTATATGAAAAAACAATTACGAACCACACAAAAATACAAAAAAATAGGCAGATATAATTAAATACCTGCCATATTTTTATACTTATACTTAAAATTAGCTAATAGGCGCTAAATTTTTGTAGATTAACGAATCTACTCTTAAAGTATTTACTGCTTCTTGACACTCAATACGAGCAGTTACTTTGTTAGTAGTGAAGTTTGTAGCGTCTTCGTATGAGAATACAACGTTAACACCCTCAACCTCTACTCTTTCAAGGTAATCAGCATCAGCAATCAATACATAATTGTCAGTTACAAACGAAGCAGGAACTACTGGAACACCAAAAATATTCATTCCTGTTGGAGTTAATGTAACAGCACCTGCACCAGCATAGTAACCAGTTGTGAAAGTTTCTTTCATCAATTTAGCTAATTGCTTTGGATTTACCAATGCGTATGATGGATTGAAATTTGCAGCTAATTGGTTACCGATTAAGTCAATGATAGCTTCGATGTCCGAAGTAGTTGAACTTGTAGTACCTGAACCAGTTGCAGCACCTGAAACAGTTGTAAAGAAAGCACTGTTTTCTGCTTTATAGAAATCTCTCAATAACATACGTGAAAGCGTACCCTCTAAGAAAGGTAAGTTTTTCATTAATTGCTTTGAGAAACGAGCAAAACCTGCAATGTATGAGTTAACAGTTACAATCTCAGTTAAGTCGTAATCAATCTGTGATTTGCTTGAACCTTCAGTTTGAGTTGAAATAGAACCTTCTGAGCCTGTTTCTCTGTAAGTTACAAATGTACCAGTTGAAGAAATTACAGTCGGCATCAAGTCACGCATATTTACCTTTTGGAAAGGTACTAATCCTTGACGAGTGTTGTAAGTTCTTACAGGGTCACCAGTTAAGTTACCTGAAGTAGTCATATCGCCAACCGCTTTCAAGTTTAAAGGAATAGAGAATGAACCGTTTGCAGATTTCAATGCAAGTTCAATTTCTTTAACACCTTTTTCGTAGTTTCCACCACCTACTTCTTTTACTTGTGCAGATAATGCTTCCCCTAATGTTTTAGGAGCTTTTTCTGATTCTTCTTTTGCTTTTTTAGCTACTAAAGCATCTAACTCGTTTGCTCTTTCTTTGATTGAAGTAATTTCTGCTTCAAATGCTTTTTTAATTTCTGCTTCTTTGTCTGTTAAAGACTTTTCAGCGTTTGCTACAATTTCAGCGATTTTTTCTTCTATCGCTTTTAATTTAGTTTCAGACCCGTTAAATTTTGCTTTTAAGTCTTCAGCTAATGATTTTAATTCTTGTTCCATTTTTTAATTTTTAAAGGTTTAACAATTTTCTAAATTCGCTAATCGTGTTCGGGTTAGTTTCAATAGAAGTGCTATTAACGGCTTCCTTTGTTTCATTAACTGAACTTGTCAATTTTAATATTTCGTATTCTATCAAAGAATAGGTTTCATCTGTTAAATCGCCACCTCTGATAGTTTTTACTAATAGTTTTATTCTGTCTTCTTTTTCTTTAATTCCCATTCCCTTAAATCCGTTAAATGGGGTATTAGGGTTAGCTCCCCAAGTAACTGCCGAACCTTCCCATAGCTTAACCTCTGTGATGCGTGTTACTTCCTTATCCTCACTAATTTGCTCTTCAATGCTTTTAATAGTTTGAAAACCGATACTATGCTGATTAATAACACCATCTCGATAAAGTTTCAAAGCATCTAATCCATAAGTAGTATCTGATATTTTAGCTTCAAAATATAAGCCTTTGGAATCCTCTTTTAAGACTTGTATAGGCCCTAATGGCTTCCAACTATCGTGCTGCCATAAAAACTTAATTTCGTTCTTCCCGTTAGGCCCTCTTTCTGCAATAGACTTTTTGAAACATCCACGTTCCATAATATCGCCATCATAGTCGGGAGAACCAAACTCTGAAAAATAACCTGTAATAACTCCATTCTTAACATCTAAATCGCTAATAGAAGCGTTATAGTTTTTATATTGTATTTCTTTCATACATATTTTTAAACAAATTTACTAAAAATTTTAGCAATTATCAAAATGGCAAAAAAAAACCCTACATTTCTGTAAGGCTTAAACAAATTTTAAAACTACAAACTATTTAAATATTCTTTTTCCTCTTCGCCTATTATCCTATAAATCTCCTCTTTTTTAGCATCCTTGCACATTGTATAATACCTTTCAAACTTCCAAATGTTTTGTTCGCTCTTAAAGTCTATAATTTCAGGCTTAATGGTGGATATTATTGTTTCTTTTACCCTTGCTTCTAATATTGTGCTTTCACTTGAAAAATCTAACCCAAAGTTAATATTATTATCGTACAACTCTAATTCTGTTTCAATTAAGTTATTTGCTTTGTTTTTTTTTACATAGTACTCGGCTTGATATTTAGGCATTTTGTACTTTTTGCCTTGCTCGTAAGTTCTACCTCCAACATTGATAGTTTCAGTAAAAGTAATTATACAACTTACTAAATCTCTTAACATTGACACTTTAAACGCTCTAAAGGCACCAAATGTATTTTCCGGATGAAACTCTAATACCCTGCCACCTTTGTAAAAATAAAGTCCTTTTGATTTAATGTATTCGCTACCTTTTTTAAACTCATTAATATAAAGACTAAACAAATTATCGCTCATTACATTGTCGTCGCCCGAATGAATTATATAGTCGTAATTCTTTTTTATAGCTTCATTATATAACTCGTTGTGCTTTTTACCTAATGGCAAATTTTCGTAATAATAGTGTGTTATTCCCTCATTTTCGCATAACCTTAAACTTTTCTCATCAGAACAATAAACAAGTACATCTAAATCGTGTACCTTTTTTAATCGTTCAAGTCCTAATAAATATAGTTTACTTATTTGTGGTCGGTTGTAAAAGCACGTAATAAATAAGATTTTCATTTATTTATAGGGTTACCCTCTGAATCTCGTTTAACTTTGTATATATGGGTGCATTTGCAGTTACAGTTATTTATCGCACCACCCGCAGGATCGCCAGCATATTTCATATAATAAGTAACGCCATCGGGACTAACTACTTTAAACTTATCGCCTTGCCTTACTTGTCTATTTAAGTTAACGTGCCAACTTCTCGGCTCTTTTGGCGCATCGTGAATCCACAAAACATCCATTTCAAATGGGTATTCTTGTTCCTGTAGTTCCTTTGCTCTTGCGCTACTCATTAAGGTTTCAGTTCTTGAAATTAACATTGCCCTTGACTTGCCCATTCCTGTGTATTTCTCAATTCTTTTTACTAATTGCGCAGTAGTTTCGCCGTTTTCTAATGAATCCCTAAATGCTTGGTTAACTAATTTACGAGTGGTTTCTGTAATTTCTGTTATATGCTTTAAACCAACTGTGTTTAAATATTCTGTCATTCCTGCCGTAAACGCTTCACTTGAAAACCCAACCGCTATGCCTGCAGTTTCGGGCAAAAACTTAAGATAAGATTTATAAAAGTTTTTAGCTGTTCTATCTGCTACCAATGGTACAAACTCATTCATAGCTGTGCTTATAGGTATTTGAGTAACTAAAAGATTAGCCAATTCAGTAGGATAAACACCTGTGGTTTCAATATAATTTATTAAAGGCTCAATGGACTTTCTTAAAGCTACTGAAAACTTTTTATAGCCTAATAAATAAAGTTTTTCGGCTAATGTTTCCCATTCTTTTGCAAGTTTGGTTATGTCTTTGTCGGTCATTAGTCTTTGTAATCAAAGTTTTTTAAATTAGCATCTAATGGCACAGAAACTTCATCAATAGGAACGTATGAACTTGGAATGTATATTTTATCCATCAAAATATCTAAACTTTTTTCTTTTGCCATCATTTCACGTTTTTCATTTGGACTTATCCACCACGCTTTATCAAGCATTTCTACTTGCGTTTTTAAGTCTTGTTGTGTTTCCTCAAAGTGTGAAATGTCGTAACCAATAAACACATTTGGATCGTTAAAACAATCCGTATAAAGTTCACACATTAAGTTTAATATTGGAACAATTACGTTATAAACTAAAGTCTTTGACGCTTCCTTTTTGTTATTGTAGCTTGCAGAATCTTTTGAAAATAAAATAGGGTCTATACCGAAAGCCTTTAAAATCATTTCTTCATCAAACTGAATAGACTTAATGACTTCTAAATCAGCGGGACTCATCCCTATTTGTTGATAGCTTAACATTGCAGGAGTAGCGGTTATACCTTTGGCATTTGCTGAACCTGTAATCTTTTGATGAATCATTTCCTGTACTTGGCTCATTTGCTCAACCGAAATAGTCTGGTCTTTGTCCGCACTTGTCAATAAACCGTGAACACCACCATTCAAAAACGATTTGATTTTGGTATTCATTCCCTCGTTACTTGATTGAACAGTATTTAGCGCTGCTTCTAATGGACTTTGACCGTATAATTGTTGCCCATCAATTCCGTAATTAGGGTTAAAATAAGATAAATGTACAACTTCATCTTTTGTAAAAAATACAGTTTGGTCACCTATTGTCATTTTGTAGCCTGTTACTGGCTCTGCTATTCCACCTCCAATAATTTCTACATATTGAGCAGGTAGATAATAAAGTTTATTAACTTTTCCTTTGTCTTCCCCTGTAACTAATGGTAATTTATATATATATACATCTCCTGTAATTTGCAACCAACTTACCCCCGCTTCGATAAATTGTTGCATTCTTTGAAGTTCATTCGGCTTTTTTAAAATCTTATTAACGTAATGCATTGCAGGCAGTTTTTCTTTTTTATCCCCTTTGTAAGTATATGCGTAAAACTCTGCATTTGCTGCCTTGCCTGCGATTAACTTAATTGCTGAATATACAGAAATGTTTTTTTGATACCCTTCTTTTACAAATGTTTCTTTGTTTCTTGAAAGTGTAAAAAAATATCCGTTAAATAATTGATATATAGCTTGATTTAATTTATTAGCTACTGTTTCGCCAAATATTGCGTTGAAAGCCTTTTGGAATATATTCATATATAATAATTTACAACAAATATACTAATTTTTACTAAAATTTTTAGCAAATCTATATCACGAAAAAGTCTTGACTGTTTAATTCAAAATACATTCTCATCATAAGAGCGTCTGATATGTCAGGGCTTCTACCTAATTTTTCTTTTACTTTTTCTTTAGGCATTACAGCCAACTTTGTATCTTTATCAGGGTTATGTCTCCAAACATATTCAAGTTCTTCATTGAGTTTTTTTCTAATTTCAATGTCATCACATTTAACGTATATCTCTCTCTTATTAATTTTTTCAGATAGCATATAATAACACTCTGATTTTAAATTAACATAATTACCTTTAAGTGCTTTTGAATTATTAATAAAGTTTTTACAAGCTAATATATCCGCTACACCGCCGCCTACACCATCGGAATCCACAACTATCCTGCTCATTGGTATTGCTTTAACACTTGCTAATCCTTTTATTAAATCTGCTATTTCTTTAACATTTTCTTTACTTCTAACTATAATTTGCTCACACTTAAAACCATTCCATATGCATATTACGCTTGTATCTGCCCCATATCGTGCTATATCCGCAGTAATGTATAAATTCCCACTTTTTGCGTGTTCGTTCGTGTAAAGGTCTGAAATAGCGTCGTATTCAATTAATGCAAGGTCGTTGTTATTGTATTCCCAATTGCCATATAATAAACGTTCTTTACTTATTTTGTCTAATGACTTTAAGTTTTCTATGTAATATTCGCTTATGAATGGGTTGTCCGTAACTAATGCTTGAATAAATGCTTTGTCATTGTCAAGGGTGCCATCCTTAAAAGGTTTGTAGAAATTTTGATATATAAATCCTTTATCGGGGTTACAAGTGCCTAACATTTTAGGTATTAAACTATAATCGTCTAATTTGTACCTAATACGAGAACGTACAATATTCCACGCCTTTTCGGTTATTTGATTAACCTCATCCACAAATGCGCCTGTTATTTCTAATGAACCTAACTCGTCGAAATTAGGGTCGCTCGGATATTGCTCTAAATCTTTTAATAAAATTGTAGAACCATTGAATAAAGTTATAATGTTCGATTGAGCGTTGTAAGTATAATGTTCCCCTGCTTTTAAGCCTTGAAGCGTGCAAACGTCAAAAAAAGAGTTCAATGTAGTATCTTTTAAAGTTTTTAAAACAGCACGCCCTATAAGCCAACGTGTTTTTGGGTAACGAATAGCACTTTTTAAAATCCAATAACATCCTAAAAAGGATTTAGCTGAACCTGCCCCATTTAGCCGCCCCCGAATACTATCTGACGTGTATTTTTGTCTTCAAGTAAATCGAGGGCTATTGTTTGCTTTTTAGTTAAAATCACTTGTTTTATCGGTATCGTTTAGAAAATTATTCTTTTTCTTTCTCGTAAGTCCTTATTTCTTCCCACTTAATAGTCAATTCGCCTTTAGTGTCTACTGTTGTGTCGTGTCGTGCTAACTTTGGTTTAACATATTCTAATAAGCTCAAATAAGCGTCTACATACATTTTAGGATTCTTTTCGGCTAACTTGTTCATTGAATCATTAAAACGCTCTATACCGCCCTCAATGATGTCCTGACAAAAAGTATCTAATATTAAAGTCTTACCCGACTTTACTCCCTTTGGTTTTCCTTTTTCGTTTCCGCTTTTACCTTTTACAAATGGCATTGAATTCAATTGATATTTTCAACAAATATAAAAATTTTTTTTAGACTAATCTAAATTTAAAACTTATCGCTAAAAAATGAAAAAATGTAACACGCTGTTATTGTTCCTATGTATATTCCTAAAAGGGTTAAAATTGGATATAAAGTTATTTTAAGTAGTTTCATAACGTTTTTCTTTTAATTGTTCTATAAATAAAGTGTTTTCTATTACTCTATACTTTATGCCTTTTGCTCGGCATTTTTTCTTTGCTTGTATTAAGTTATCTGTTTTAATAGGTGTTAAGGATCGGTTGTTTAGTGTTCGTTTCATACTTTGTTTAATTATACTTCGCCAAGCTGCAAGTTATGCCTTATTTTTAAGACGGTACTTAGCATTTTTGTCATTAACGCACGCTTTACAGTTATTAGATTTGCCCATATAATTATTTTTTGCTTTACCAAAGTCAGAATCAAGCCTTTTCAATTCTTTGCAACAGGAACAATACCTTAATCCCGCCTTTGCTAATTCTTTTCTATAAATCAGTTTCCCGACATCTATAACGCCTAAATGTTTTTTAACACAATCCTTGCAGTCATTCCTGTATAAACCGGATTTTGAAGTATGGTAAAATAAATTTATATCTAATTCCTTAAAACAACAAGAACAAATCCTTCGTTTTAATATTCCATCTTCAAAAATATCAAACTCTTTTGCCCGTAATTCTTTTACCTTTTTAGAATTTTCTCCAATGCCCCAATCTGATTGTATTCCTAATTTGTAACATATCTCTTTGCTTATTGAACGCTTTGTAATTATTATATTTTTCAATCTGTTATCTAATGGATTTTTATTTTTATGACAATATTCCTCATCATCTTTTTTTTCTCCAATAAAACATTCTCCTACCAATCTTAAAGGCTCTTTAGTAGTCGCTACACCGTTTACGCTAAACTTAACACTCGGAATGCCTTTTGCAGATATAGTTTGCTTCAATATTTTTTCTTTTATTAACCTTCCTGCTGAATCATACCTTCTTTCGCTTTTTATTCGCCCGTAATTTGATATAGAATAAATACCATCATATCCCAAGCAATCCATCCATTCCTCCCCTTCCAAATTTTCAAGAGAACGAATAAAACAAGGCATAACAGCACCTTGTTGCAAGTTGCCGATTTCTGCTTCATTTGAAATTTTCGTTTCCATATTTTACATTTATTTAAGTTGATAATTTTATGATTCTAATAGCAACCTGACAACAAGCTGCAAACCGTTATAAGCCATTTTGTAAATCCTTACACATCATTTCACAAGCCTTACCAAATCCTACTGCGAAGCTATTTGCTTTCTCTTGTGCCATTTCATCACTACCATATAAGCTAACAAAATGCTTTTGTAGTTTCATTAAATTTTCACCAGAAAAACGGCTTATAATATCAGCTATAAGTAATGGCTGGCTTTGTGGTTCATTAATGTTTTGTGCTTCTATTATCATTTGTTCTAAATTTAAAGTGAGTAGTTCTAAACCAGCCACTACTCATAGCTGTAACCGTTATGCCTCATTCTGTGGAAACTCGACACCAAACTTTAATTCGACAATATGCTTCATACAATTTTGCTTGATAATTTGTTGCTGATGAACATACTCTTTGAATTGTTCGCATATCGCTTCTAATTGAGCAACTGAATGATTTCCTTTACCTTCAAAAAATGGCTGTTTAACAATCATTCCTTTGTAGTGAATTGGTGTGTACATTTCGTCTGACATATACACTAAATGTTCTGTTTTTAATTCTGACATAATTTTATTTTTTTGTTTGTTAGTGTTCATTTGATAGAAATAATATAATTAATTTATATTTTTTTTATATGATTCAAAAATCTTAATCGCCATTTTTAATTTATCATAAAATTCAGGATTATCATCACATACAGAACCTATCAAATAACCCAAATCGCCATCAATAGAATAGGTAAGGTCATTAGTTTTTGTATAGATAATCAAATAATGTTCAGATGATTCTAAGTCTTCTAAAATTTGTTTTTTTTCTTCAATGTTAAATTTTTTTTCCATAATTGTTTTTTTTGTTTATTCAAATATACATACACTTTTACACTTGTCAATACTTATTTGCAATTTAGAATAATTCTAAATAAGTCCTATATTAGCTTTTATAATTTCAAAGCCTATAACCTCAAATTTATCTCTTTCTCGGATATTTTTCCTACCCTGATAATAAGACGCTTTAATTCTCATTTCGTAGTCTTTCACGTTAAAGGGTTCTTTGCCTACTATTGAACAAGCTGTTTTAAACCCGTTAACTTTGAGCTTGATTAGATATAAATTTATGATTGATGTACTCATTTACATTCATTTTTTTGCCTTCAATTTCTAAAAATTGCCTACCGTTTGAAAGTTTATAGAATTCTCTATGCCATTCAGAGTGTAGTTTTTCTTCTTCTGTTTGCTTATAGTTGCTTTCTTGAATTACTTTTTTGGGTTTTAGTTTTTCAATAGTTTCCTTTATTAGCTTTTGTGTTTTTTCTGAAATAGGCTCTCTATTTAATTCAGCTACTTTAACCTTATTAATTTTTGTAGCTTCTTCTATTCGGCTTTGGCAATAACTTTCTAACATCTGAAAAAATGTAGGCATATCAAAGTAGCCAAATAAATTTCCATATAAACCTCTTTTTGCTCTGCGCTGAAATACTAAAAAATCATCCTTTTTAAGAAACTTATAATCATTTATAAGTATTTGTACGCATTCTTTTATTTCGTCATCTGAAAGGCTTTTATTATCGTCTATTTTGTAAATAGAACAAAACTCTATCATAAAAGCAGTCAAAAAAGTAGTTACTACCTGCGGTTTTGCTCTGTATGCTTGAAAAATAGTTAATTTATCCGATTGTATTACTTCCGATAATTCGTTCGAGCCTTGAAATTTTACTAACTCCGACATTTTTTTTATAATTTTCGTATTCCTTTATGGTGTTTGAAAAAACAACTCCCTGATAGTTTCCTGATATTGCCCTTTCGATTAATTCCCTTTGGAATGCAGGTTCAAAAATAGATAATTTTTTTATACTTAATTCTATGGCTGTTTTAGGTTTCTTTCTCCATTTAGGCATCTTTAATAATTCCTGCCATATTTCTTCGTTTTCGGGTGCTATTCCGCATCCGAACCACTGCGTTTGATTATTTGATATGGTATGCATTCTATTGGAATTAAAGTCAAACCTTTAAAATCTTTTGTTGGTATTTTATGCTGTTTTATTACCTGCCACGCTCTTTGGCGTGAGTTGTAGTTATAGAGTAGCATAAACTCATTTACTGATAAATATTTGTTTGCATCAATTATCATATTCTTTTTTTAAACCTTTTGAAATTATTTTACTAATTGTATAACTGCTTAAATTATACATATACATTAAATTTTTTATTTGAAATCCTTTTAAATAGTCTTCGTATATTCTTTTTTGTTTATCTATTGGAACTTTCGAGTTCATATATCTTTCTTAAATATGCTATTTTTTGTTTTAATACGTCTATAAATTCAGTAGTGGCAAATCGTGTGTTTTTCATATTTTGCCATAATACTTCAAATTTACCCTCCGTTTTGCGAAATTCCTCGCAGTTAATTAATGCTTTTGCTTCTCTATCGCCTAAACTTCCTTCATTGCTTAACTTTGCCTTCGCTTCCTCTACTTTTCGTGCTGTGTAAGCATCTGTATATCCTTTGTGAGCAGATGTTTCTATTTCTGATAAAAGAAACAAGTACCCTGCTAACTTAACATTTATATCTATTAAAGTTTCTAAATCGTCTGTTTTATTAGCTTGGGTAATTGCTGACTTTATTTCTTCGAGTAGTTTCATTTAAAAAGGTAAATCTTTATCGTTTGCAACATCATTTACATTTGCCACTGGTTTATAGTCATTTTCATAAACAGTATGCGTATTGCCATACTTATCGGGTTGTTTCAATTGGCTCATACTGATTTTAATGTAGCCTTTATCGTTAGGTTCAATTTTGTTTAAATCGTTTATATTTAACGATAAATTGTAAAATGTCCCATATTTGCCCTCAATAGCCTTGCCATTGCCAACATATTTTTTTTCTTTACTCATAATATTTCTTTTTTAATTTTTCGGTTAATATCACTTGCAGAATAGTTAAGCCCTGCATTTATTCTGTCTAATTGATTATTAAAAATTTGTTTTGATAGTTCTTCGTACCTTTCGGGTGTTATATCAAAAGTTTCTAATTCACGAATATATATATCTTTTTGCTCATTTGAATAAGTCGAAGTATTAACTAATGATAGTAAAAATTCTACCTTTTCATCAGTTACTTTTTCGTATTCTAAATTGTCAAAGTTCATAAAAGTTCTTTTTTCTCTTTTACTAATTTAATAAACTCGTTATTCTTGTGCAAATTTTTATACTTCTCAAACACTTGTTTTAGTTCTTCCTGGCTACCTGTTTTTGCAATTTCATCTATAACGTTTTTATCTAACTTCACTGGCTCACTACCTTTATTGCCGTCATCGTCTTCATCAATGTTAAGATTAAGTATTGCACCTATGGCATATCTACGCTGATAAGTTATAACACTACCTGCATCCTGTGGACTGTGTTTAGTAGGTTGCATTTCGTATGTGTCTTCCATAAATTCGCCTGAAACGTGCTGAAGCCTTGTAGTTAATTTATATTGTTCTGTAGGAAACTGTATAATAACTAAACCTTGTTTTGTCAAAGGCTCTGAAATTACATCTAAAATAGTAGCCAATGAAGCATACTTACTTTTAAAAAATGGATTGTTGTCGGTTTTAATAATCTTTCCGACCTCTTTGTGAAATTCTACTAAACTTTTAGCTAATTCCGTTATTGTTTCGCTTGTTTTCATATTAATATTCGTCGTGTTCAATGTGTTTTAAAATTTTACCTTGACCATTGCATTCTAAACAATCATTATCCCCAATGTTTTCTAAACATTCAGAACAAAGCATATAATCTTGGTCAAATAATGCGTTACAGCAATTTGATAGTATTGCAACTCCAGTGCCTTCGCAATTGCTACATTCTTTATATAGGCTCATATTTTTTTAAGTAATTGTAATCTTCTTTGTATTATTTCGTCATAACGTTTGCCAATGTTTGTAAGGATGTTATAACCTTGCATCATTTTATGACTTTGTTTGTCTTCAATCGCTTGGTCAATTAATCTAATAACCTTGCGTTCTCTTTTGTGTAAGTCGTTTACTCGCATAGTGTTTTTGTTTGGTTAATAATTGATTTTTCTAATCTGTTCATAATTTTTTGGTGTTTTTTATAAGATTTTAAAGAATATTTATCCTTGTATTCATTAAACCAATTAAAATTGTCAATGCTGATAATTTTAGCTTTGTTGTACATATTTATGTACATTTCTAATCGTTTAAGTTTAATTTGTATTTCGGTTACGTTTAACATAATTGTTTTTTTTACTAATATAGATATTTATTTACTATTGTCAAATATTATTTTTAATTTAGAATCGTTCTAAATAACTAAATATATGCGCTATTACATCCACTGTCCAACCATCACCTAATAAACAAGCTGCATCATTTCTTTTTAATATTTTAGTGTACCCCTCTGGTATTGTTTGCAATCTTTCTAATTCTAATTGTGTTAATATTCTTATATTTTCATTATATAAAAACTTTTGGTTATCAAAAACAATATTTATAAAACCAAGTTCATTATATCTTCTGTATAATTTATTTTTACTTACAAGAGGTCTGCTTTCGCTTTCCAATAAACATCTTGCTTTAAATCTATCAGTATAACCATTTTCTAATATTGATTGAAATCTTATTTTTTTATCTTTTGGTTGTGGTATTTTACAATATCTCATTCCAAACATATCTAATTCATATTGACCTATATTTGTCCAATAACTTCTTTGCCTTAATTGTGCAGATACCAAAGAACTATTTATATCAATTGGAAATGTGCCTAATAAATGCGATATAGTATTATAACTAAAATCATCCATAGCTACGTTTTCAAGTAAAAAATATTTTGGTTTTAATTCTTTTAATAATCTTAAATACTCAAAAAACAATCCTGATTTAATACCATTTAAACCTAATTTTTGTTTATTAGCAGAGGAAAAATCTTGACAAGGACTTCCACCTATCAATAAATCTATTTTGGGTAAATCAGAAACTTTTATTTTGGTAACATCTCCTAATTGAATTGTATTAGGGTAATTATGCTGTGTTACTTTAATAGCGTGTGGTTTAATTTCAGATGCAAAATACTTATTATATTTTATACCTACTCTGTTTAAGGCTATTTGCCCACAACTCATTCCATCAAATAAACTTAATACATTCATAATTTTTCTAATTTATACTTCCCCTCAGGTGCTGCAACAATTAAATAACCTTGTTTTTTTTGAATTAAAGACCTTATTTTTCGTAAATCATCACGCTCAAAAATAAAACTTTCTCCGACCTTTAATTCTTTAACTTTTTTTCTTAAGTGTTCCATTTATTGGTTTTTTGCCATCTTTTATAAATTGGATATCAACGTGCTTTGCAGCTTCTTTGGCTGTATCAAAATATAAACTTTCTTTGTATTCTGTTTTATAGCATTTTTTGCCCGACCTTAAAATAACTACTGATACATATTGATAGCCTTGTTTTTCCCTTAATTCTCTTGTTTCTTCTATGATTCTGACTGTGTTTGGTCGCTTGCCAAAATTCCGTTCTTTTGCCATATATAAGTTTCCCTTTTTTGTTTGCTTAACCCTGATTTTGTGTACCTTTTCCCATAATAGGCAATGTCATTGTAGTGTGTATTGTATTCTATTCGTTCAATCAGCATTTTATCGTATTCGTCAAATATTATCTGACCTTCTTTAAACTTTTGGTATTTTTTCATAAGTTCTACTTTTTGGCGTGTAGCGTCTGATTCTATTTTATAAATAGCTTCGTTGAATTGTTCCTGTGTCATATTAGTTTCTATATTCATATTTAACAAAGTTTTTACCATTTTTAATGACTTTTTTGCTTTCAATATCCCATCCCATTGACCTCAATACATAAATGTAATGTGCAAGTCTTGTAATGCGATACTTTTCGATGGCTTCCCATGATGTAATCTTTTTTTTGCCTTTTAGGTGTTTTTGAATTTGTTCTAATTGTGTTTTCATAATTATAAAATTGCTAATGTTAAAGTAATTACTAATGAAGTTAATAATAAGACTAAACATATTAAGTCTAATGCTGCTTTTTTGATTAATTGTTTTGTTTCCATAATTTGTTTTTTTATAATTCAAATATACAACGCTTTTTACTATTGTCAAGTATTATTTGTAATTTATAATGATTCTAAATAACTTCACTTTACAAAATATCAGGGTTATATCCCTAAAAATCTTTATTAATAGACTTTAGAGATTTCCTTTGCTTTTTAATTAATTTTAGAAAAGGGTCTAAAAAAAATTTGAGTTGCAAATTCAGTGCTTATTCTAAATATCCCTTATCCCGAGGGCAAAGTACGCTATCATTAGTTTTTAGGTCGAATGTTGCTCCCTGTAAGCATTGCATCCACTGGTGGTACTCTGATATTTTCCTATTGAGTTTCTTTCTCAAATCGGCTCTAATTTAGTTAAACTTGTACGTTCATTTTATTATTTACTCCTAAATAATTCGGGACAACCCTGTAAAGACCGATAACTATTTATTGTATATTATTTAAAATTATTTTTAATGCTTTTATTGTAAATTTCTCCCTATGGTATCTTTCAAACTTATTTTTTTTTGATAGTAAAACTAAATTCCAATGAAAAATCATTTTAGAAATTTCCTCTTTAGATATAGAAATACCATTAGCAAAATATTTTTGCTTCAATATACCTTCAATAAATTTTTTAATTTCTTTAGATTTAAATAAATCTCGAAATGAAACATAAGATAATAAAATAAAATCTTTTGAGCCTTGAATATGGCTAAAATTATCTATTAATCTTTGAAGTGTTTTTTGTTCCATTATTAAATTATTATAAAATAAAAAAGCCTTGCACTAATGTAGACAGAGAACAAGGCTGTAGGTTATAATAAAAACAATAATAGCTTTTTATAACGCTGTCTACTTCGTTATTACAAATATCGCAATTATTTAATAAACTTCCAAATATTTATTAAAATTGACACAATTAAAGCAAAAATAAGCCAAAATATTAGTTTTAAGTTATTTACAGCCTTATGCTCAACTTCTCGTTTTGTTTCTTTTTTTTCTTCTTTCTTTTCTTGTGTTATTGCTTTTTTTTCTTCCTTGTTTTCAACCTTAAATTTTGGGTAAACGTAAAGCATTTTAGTAATTGTGTCGTAATAATGTACATATTCAGTCGTCGTTATTGTTTTTACGCTTCCGGTGTCCCTAAAAACCTCTTGCGTTATAGTTTCTACCTTTTCAATTTTCTTTGCCTTACAAGCGCTTAAAATAAGAAATAAGAATATATATGTTATTCTTCGCATAGTCTTAAAATCTGTTGTATTTGATTATATGTAACGCCTATAATTTTAGTAGAAGTATTAGCATCATTATGATATTTTTTTAAATCAGCATACATTATGTGTAAGTCCCCATCATATTCAAATCTAAAATTCCCTTTTTCTAAAAATAAATAATCAAAAGTATTTGCAAATAACCCTCCGTTAATATCTTTCCATCCATCGGATCTTAATTTATCTGTTAGTTTCATAGTCAATTAATTGAGTTAAATATTCCTGTGCTTTTTTTAAGTCCTCTATTCCATTTTTTCTTTGGTAACGACAAATGTATTTTATTATGTTACCCACTATAAATCCTAAATTGTTTTTAACTATAAACTCTAAAGGTGTTATAGGCATATTGTAGTGTTCAGGCTTTGTTGCGTCACTTTTATACTCCATATTCTTTAATTTTTTGGTTATAATGTTCTATCATTTGTTCGTATTCTGCCTTACTGATTTTTACAGTAGAGTTCTTTAATCGTTCTAACTCGTCAAACTTTTTTTCCCCTAATTCTTTAAGTAATTTTTTTGTATATACAATGTAATTACCTTTTTTAAAAATATTGCATCCAACGCACTGTACCTTGCAATTATCTTCGTTAAATCTTGTTGATAAGTGCGTTCTACTCCAAAAATGTCCATTCTGCATTTCTTTATAATGTGCTACTTTGCCACAAGTGTAGCAAGTGCAAAAACCATTTTCATCTGAATCACGGAGGCGAATATACAACGAAAAAACTTTATCTAACTTTTCCTTTAAGTTTGTTGATTTTTTCATTCTGCAAAAGCCTTATTTGATGTTTTATTTTTTTAATTTCTAATTCTAAAAGTAATTTTTTTTCAATTAATTTATCAATCTTCTTCAAAATCCAAAAATTCTAATCGTTGTTTAATCAATTTTATTAATTTAGTTTGTATTTCTTGTTTGTCTTTAGGAAATAAGTTAAAATCGCAGTTTTCCAATGCTGCTAAACAATCCACAAAAGTAGTTAATTCTAAACTTAACTGACTGTCTTCTATTTCTTTTTCTTCATCCTCAACCATATATTACTCCGTTATAATAACATTTACCATCTAAAATTATTGTCGGCTGTCCGTAAAATCTTACACTATCGCCATCAACCATAAAATGAACAGTTACAAATCCTTGTTGCCAATCTGCGACTACTCCAGTAGGCAAATATTCAACTTGTTCTTTAATTCTTGTACATCCACTTTCAAACCATACATAAGGTGCTTTTCGATTAGTTAAAAATTTAGAATTTAGCCTATGTGTATGTCCCGAACTTCCCGAACTCATATAATCTTTAATGTTTTGCTCTGCTGCATTTTTAGCTAATTTAAGACCGTGTACAACGTCAAATTTATCAAAATAGGTAAATACATCACTTGGATCGTAAATCATGTCTAAATCTTTAAATTTTAGCATTTCTTCAAACTTTGTAGTTTCAAAATTTTTATAAAGAATTGCAAGGTTTTTTAATTGTTTATCGCCTAATAAATTCGGCTTTGTTATTCGTTCATCGTGGTTACCAATTCTTACCCTTATGTTTGCATTTGTGCTTAATCTTAAAGGCTTTAAAATTTGCTCATAAGTGTAATTAATTTCTTCAATCTCTGTATATCCGTTAAGGATTCCATCAGGGTATAATTTTTGGGTATGTTTTGAAAGATAAGGCATATCTACCAAATCGCCATTAATACATACTTCGTCAAAATCGTTGTTTTGTAATACTTGGTTTATTGCTCGTAATGCTTTTAAGTCAGCCAACCAACCGTGAACATCAGAAAAAATCAAAACTTTGTATAGTTTTTTATCATATAACCTCCTATTCATTAGGTAATTATATTCTTTTTCTTTTAGTCTGATTCTTGGTATCATATAGAGTTATATAATAAAATTTCTTCTTCCGTAGCAAACATACATTCTTTTGGGTCGGCAATATCTTTAATAATTTGCCAATATGTAATTATTCCGTTCCAATTTAATAAGTCTTCGTTACGAAACATAACTTAAAATTAAGCACTTATCGCTAAATTAAGTAATTTATTTTATATTTAGAAAAAATATAAATTAGCCTCTGCCACTCTTCTCGTTTTTAAACCTGCTAATTCTTTGCCATTTGCCTTTGTCCATCGTAAAAACTGCGTATAAATAGCATCCGATGTCGGCATTAAATTAACCAATTTTAATAGCGTAGAAACCTTTAAATTGCCCAATCCAACGTTATAAGCAAAAGAAACCAACGCACTAAATTGATTTTCGTTAAGTTTAACTTTTAGAAGTTTTTTAACGCCATTAGCAAATTCCTCAACTTCTTTTATTAATAATTTTTCGGCGTCTTCCTTGCTTATCTTATCGCCTTTTTTTATTGGTTTGCCATCTAATCCTCTTGTATTGCCATATCCAATTGTCCAAATATTAGCAGGGCATAAATAGGCATCACTTCTAAAACCCTCAAATTGCTTAATTAGGTTAATTCCTTTTTTATTTACTACCATTTAAAATATCGTCTTTTAGTAAAAACCCTAATGTTGCAACCGCAGCCGATACGGTTAATGAAAATATACTTTTTGGCGAAAATGGATGTTCAATATCTAAATTTTGCCAACTCATTAAAATTGCCAACGTAATACCCAAAATCGTAGTTTTGTAATTTGTTGTAAGTTTCTTGTTCATTTTAAATATTGTTTTATAACTGGTAAAAATTTTAAAGCCACCGGATAAGCACCACAAGTTACAATACCTAAAAGTATGTAAAACGCCCTATCTAATCGTTTTAATTTAGCTTCCATTTGATTAATGCGTTTCACTATTCCGTTGTCGTTAAACTCGTTGCCTAATAACGCTTCTTCTATTCTATCAATTGCTAATAAACATTTAGCCATTTGATTATTTAATTCTCTTAATTCTTCAATATCTTTCATTTTTAACCTCCTGTTATATCTACCTGTGTATCTCCTGTGTTACTTCCAATTGTACCCATATTACTATTATCTAATCGCTCGGATTCTCCTAAATCTGCAAAAAAATTAGTTTCATCCGTAGAGGTAAAATCTTCTTGTAAATTGCAATTTGTTTTATTTGTATAATAATCAAATGACGCCTCGTGCATAAAGAAATTACTTAAAGGTCTATTAAATTCATAAACAAAATCTCCATCACAGGTTGTAGTTTCTATTGTTCCTAAATCATTTAACACATAAGTTTCAAAAGAATTTATAACATCAATTGATGCTTGTTTATTATTAATAGAACTAATACCTAAATACATTGGAAAAGCAAATGGTTTTGCAATTATAGGAGTTTGTTCTGCATACACATTTCCATCAATTATATGCCCAACATTTCTATAAAATGATAAAATTGACGAAGTAGTTAAACAATTTAAAAACTTATAATTGTTTTCTGTATGTGTTTCCCATTTTCTTGTCCAATTATTAGTAGTTTGTATATAATCATTTATACCATCATTATATAAAGTCCAAATACAATCTTCTTCAATTATAGCAGAATACTCATCTTTTATATGAAATTTTGATTCTATAATTTTAGTATTTGTTTGATATGATGGAGATATTTCTGAAATAGTATATCGTTGTGTTGATATGTAACTTATATTTTTTAAAAATAAATCAGACGCAAAAATATTTAAATTTACTACAACATTATCTATATTATAAGATTTTATTCCACTTACACTTGAAGTTCTTAATGGTCTAAATAATAATAATATTTGATTTAATTCAGGAAAATTACCATTATAAATTCCTTTACTTAATACTCTAAACGAGTTCCATTTAGTTATTTTTGATGATGATGTTAATTGATTCCCATTAAATACTGGTATTCTTACTGGGTTGTTTCTTGTTATATCTGAAATTGAATTTATACTCCAAGTACCATTTTCGTCAAAAGTAACCAAATCTCCTGTTGGCCTTTCAGCATAAAAACTAATATTAAAACCATCAATTGGATCTGCGTTTAAAAACTGATAGTCAAACTTTATCAAAAATTGAACAGGGCTGAAAATTGTATTTTGTGAAACTTTATATCTATTAAAATCAAAAATCATATCAGCATACATCGTTCCATCAACTGGGTTTGCATCATTATCTTCAGCACTTATATTTAAAACATTGCTGTCATAAGGATAATTGTATAATATGTCTTGAACTTGTGCATCAATTGTACTTATTAAACTCCAATTATCAGGTACTCCAGCAGTTTCTTTAAAAAAAGAATAATTTTGACAAATGTTTTTTCTTATAAATGGATATTTTAACTTAACTCCATCATATCTTTTTCTTAAAGTAACAATTTGATTAGTGTCACTAAATTTAAAATCATCAACATTAGTATTAATTTTACCACTAATATCATAATTTGAACTTTCTATATAATTACCTAAATAATCGTATTTTCTATAGGTTACTGTATTATTTACACTTGTTCCTATTTCATTTATATTAAGAATTACCCAAGTATTATCTCTATTGTCCTGATATAAAATTAAACCTAATGATTTTAATAATGAAGACAATAAATATTCAATATCATAAGGATATTTTTTTGACCAGTCTATACAAGCATATTCGCTTATATACATATTTGTTTCGTTTCTTATTTCTTCCTCTTCATATAAATTAAACGCAAATTTTACATCTAAATCTAAACCTATATAGTTTAAACATCTAATAACAAAATCTTTTATACTTATACCAGTATAAACATCTTGTGACGTGTACATAGAAAATTTGTTGTCTTCACTATATTTATATTCTTTTAATATAGCTAAATTGTCCGTTGCTGTAAGTCTTAAATAAATATCATATTGGTATTCATATTCAATATCATCATTTAATAAAAACCCACTCCACAATGAAGTTTCTGTATTATTTGCAACATCAATTAATTTTAATATTACCTTATAACTTTTATTGTCTATGTCTTGAAAAAAATCTTCAGGGATTACAGTGCTTCCACCCTTTAAAAAAAAATTAATTTCCGCACTTGAATATCTAAATGGTTCAAATACAAAATCTGATTTAGCATTGTAATTTAAAATAAAAGGAGTATTTGAAGCTGTTAATGAAATTACATTGTATTCAATTTCTGTTTCTTCTTTTCTATAAAATTCTAAACGATAATAATAGGCATTCCCATTAGCTTGTTTTAAGCCAACCCATTCCATTTTGTATTTGTAATTGTACGCCATTATGATAATCTGCTTAATCTACCTTGATAATTTTGTAAAACTCCATATAATTTATCACCCCTAATTTCAAATGAAACAGAACCGCTGTTTGTAGTAGGAACAGGCGAAACTATCTTGTCAACATTAGGTTTTTTCCCACCAAAATCAAAACCAATAAGTTTACCGAAAATACCTTTAAAACCACCAAAAGCACCAGCGCCACCTGCCGTAAAAGTGTTTAAAATTGCAGTTAAAATTGCAGCCGTAGCAACCGCAGCTATTAACCTTTTTATTAAATCTCCAATAGCTTTAATTAATACTTCTACAAAGTTTTGCCCATTTATTAATGCAGCATCAAACGCAGAAGTTAAAGCACCACCGAGCAATTGTACCATATTCTCAATGTTTGCAACTTGTTCTTTTGTTAACTCGTTTGTTTGCGTTAAAGGTAATTGAATTGCTGTAAACGCTTGTCCACCGATTTGTTCAATTTCTTTAAAGTTACCAGTTAATAAATTAGTTTGTGCTTGTAAATCTGTTATATCTTTTGTAGCTTCATTTAATGGACTTAAATCAATTATTTCATTAGGATCAGCTTTTATATTTTCATCTTTAAAAGATATTAATTTTTTAAAAGCATTTTTTTTCTCTTGTTCTTTAGCTAATTCTAATAATTTTGCATTTGTTTTTTGCAAATCAGATTCTATTAATTTCATCTGACCATTAGCTGCTTTTCTTGCTTCTTTAAATAAATTATAATATGCAAAAGATATATCTCTTTTAAATACATCTGTTTCTGCCAACATAGCTTGCTGATAGAATTGCATATTTGTATTTATATATTTTAAATGCTCTGTTAGTTTATTTTTATCTTTTATTTCTCCTATTCTTGAAATTTCTTTATTATAATCATCAACAATTTTTTGAGATTCTTCCCCATTTATTGAAACAGATATTGCTAATTTTTGTTCAATTAATTTTTTATTTGTTAATTCTGTAAAATAACCAACTGCTTTTTGCAATAATGTAACCATCCCAACTAAAGCACCACTATTTAATTCTCCTATATTTTTTTGTAAATTAGTAACATTATCAGATAAATTAGACATTCTTCCACCTAATGTATTTGATATTTTAGACATTGCACCAGTTACACCCTCTGCATTACCTAATAACAAAATATATTCTCTTATAGCTTCAGAAGTTTTTTGTACTTCAGTTGTAACACCCTTAAAAGTAAATTTTACTTTATCGCCCTCCGCTGATGCTCTAATGCCAAATTCTTTCAATCTTTCAAATTCGCCTGTTTGAGCATCTAAAATAGCTTCTGCTAATTGATTAAAAGATTTACCTGTAGATGATGCTAAATCGCCTAAAGAGCGCATTTCATTAACAGTTGGAGTAAAACCCTGATTTGCAAGTTTTACAAATGATGATGTAAGTTCATCAACTTGAAAAGGAGTTTGTGCAGCAAATTCTGAAATTTGTTTCATAGCTAATTGGGCAGCACTGCTACTACCTAATGTATTGCTTAATACTGCTTCAAATGTTTGAAATTTAGCTGATATATCGGCTACGCTTCTACCAAAATTTATAATGGAATTAACAGTAAATGCAGCAGCTATTGTAGCTGCCATATTTTTAGCAGCACTATTTATTACAGAAAAACCTTTAGGTGCGTTATTAGTTTCTTCATTAAACTTTTTTAACTCATACCCTGCTTTTTTTAATTCGTTTTCCAGTTGTTTTATGTCGGCACTTATTTGTACGGTTAATTTTTCATTCATCGCATCATTTTCTTAAGTTTTTCCTTTTCTTCTTCTTTAAACTCTCTTACCTTTTTAGCTTTTTCAATATTATCAATCCACAAAGGCAAAATCTGCTTTGGTTTCTTTTGATGTTTTTTCTCTACCTGAGTATTTAAAATATAACTCATTAACACCCTTGTTCTATTCCATTCCTCTGCCTGCTCTTTTTGTTTATAAACATAATATCGGTAAAAATCCACTAAAGTCATCTCCCAAAAAAAATGCGGTAGCAGACCTAAATCCATTACCGCAATATCTAACAAGTCACTAAAATCTACTTTTTTTTTTCTCCCTCTGCTTGCATTGCTTTAAATGCGTCTAACATTTGATTAGTAAATTTTAAGCAACTTTCTGTAAAATCCTTAATAACTAATAATTGATCTGTATAGCTTAAATCATCCACCCAACAAACAACATCCTCTTTTGTAAAATCAATCTTTGTGTTTGTCGCTCTACAATTACCAATCAACCCCGAATAAATAATATCGGCAATTAAATCTAATTGAGTATAATCTTCCGATATTTCTTTAATCTCTCCAATCTCACTGCCTGTTATTTTAGTAAAACACTCCAATGCGTAATTACTGAATTTTAGGCTTTTTAGTTCGTTATTTAGTTTTATTTCAATCATTAGATAGTTGCAATAGTTGGAGTTCCTGTTCCTTGAAATTCTACTGAATAAGTAACTACATCTTCCATCGGTGCGTCTACATCAATGCTTGAAATTAAAGCACTCTGAGTTACTTTCTTATCGCCTGAAACTGCATTTGTCCACTCTAATGATACAACTGTTCTTGAAGTCCACGCAGAAAATAAATCTGCTAAATCTTTGTTTGATGCTTGGAAGTCAGCTAATCCCTCAACCGAATAAGTTACGCTTCTTTTGCCATAAGCAAATTCTGCATATCCACCACTTTCTTTAGAAGTAGTTTCAAAATTATCTGAAGTCATAGACATAGTAACGTTTGTTAGTTCTGCTAACTGCGTACCATCCATTTTTAAAACTGTTAAAGTTCCGTTAAATACTGCCATTTTTTTATATTTTAATGTTATTCAAAAATACTAATTTTTTTAGCAATTAACAAATTAAGAAACAAGGCTCTGTAAAACTCCATCCCCTTGCAAAGTAATTGAATAAGTTGCAACGTCTTCCATTGGACTATTTGCTTCAATTGAAGTTATTAAAGCCTCCCCAGTGAAATAAACATCTGTAAATAATGGATTTGCTACTGAAAAGTTTATAGGAGTTCTATTTTCGTAATAATCAAATAAAAGCTCTAAATCCATATTTTCGTTAAAAGACTGCAAAGCATCCGCTGAAATTTCAAAGCT
>Ga0181352_1000190_pt1 | contig 28871 bp, 58 predicted proteins | sample Fa13VDMLBSN_FD_130103 | JGI IMG/M metagenome (GOLD analysis project Ga0181352, IMG submission 130103) | Freshwater viral communities from Lake Michigan, USA - Fa13.VD.MLB.S.N | ecosystem: Environmental > Aquatic > Freshwater > Lake | place: USA: Michigan | collected 2013-09-23 | reverse complement strand
GCGTCGGTGAGTTCTGAGACTGCGCGCTCATGTGTCGTTGTTACGTCCAGGCTCTGCGGGGCCTTGCCGTCAATGCGGTCGCCGATTTCCTTGATGGCCTGCATGTCGCCTTCAACGGCTGCTTCCACGCATTTCTGCGCTATCTTGGCCAGCATCGTGCGGCCTTCGGCGTCAGTTCTGGTTGTCGCGAGGATGAGCGCATCACGCCATCTCTTGTCCGACTTCCTGCCTAAACCTGACATGCCCTAATCTTTGCCTAACTATTTGATGTTGAAATATTATTGCGCTGTTCGTCTTGCGCGTTGCTGTTGCTTACCTGCGCCCTGATCTGCTGCTCGAGGTTGGCAAGCAACTGAGCTACTTGGCGATAAGGCATGTTCGCGAGAGCAGCGCCGACTAAGGATGCTTCTTCGTGTGTCAGGTCGATCTTAAGCACCGATAAGCCCGTGTGTTGTGAGTGCGGCCTGCAATGCCATGACGCGGCCTGCAAGCTGTGCAGTGGTGACTGTGGCGGTGTCGTAGGCCGTGTTTTTGTTGCTGGTGCCGGTCATTGCCGTCCAGCCTGTGTCTCTGGCCCCTACTACCTTCAGCGTCGAGACGCGGTATTCGGTATCTGTGCGAATGGCTAGAGGGCTAATGACTTGGTTGCTGTAAATCTGCAGCGCGCTGACGTTGCTGGTCACGAAGTGCCAGGCTGTCAGGCTTGAGGAATATGTGAAGTAGGTCGTGCTTACCGCTGACGGGTAGCGGCTCAGGCCGCTTGCGTCCGTCGCAGTGACGTTCCCATAAATGCGCTGGTCAGCCTTGAGCGTGATGGCTGCTTGGTTCGCGCCGAAGTCACAGAATGAAAGGTCAAGCCCGAAGCGAAACGGACCCTTGGCGTTATAGGCTACGTCTACAGAGCCTGACCCGATGCTCTGGACCTTGTAGCCCGCCCAGAAAACGTCCTTTGCCCCCGTGGTCACAGTCCGGTTCAGGTTCACGACCCAACCGACTGCGGCTATATCTCGCGTTCCGTTGTCGGACAACAGGAACTCGCCGGGGTTTAGGTATGCACCGTCTACCGATGCAGCAAGGTTGCCACCGACAATGACTGCTGCCGGATTGGCCAGAAAACTGGTCGAACCTGACCTGGTGCTGCTGATACCACCTGTAACCCAGAGGCCGTAAACGTCGCCCTGACCGTCATTCTGAAGGCGAACCCTAAGCGCGGCAACACCAGTGCGCCCATCATTGCCCGTAGTGGACTCGTTCCAGCCGCTTTCGTTGTCCAGCCATATATAAAACGGCATGGCCTCCGGGATTGATTCATACCCCGTCGCAGGCTGGCCTAATGTACTGGTGCCCGTGACTTTGTGATAAACCGGGAAACGGACGCCCTTAAGGTCGCCAGAGAATGACGTGTCAATCGTGGCGTGTGCTGAGCCGTCATCAGCAGGCAGCGCCGAAATAGTGGTTTTGTAGTAGGACCGCTCGAAGATAACCCCGTTCGCAGTCGTGAACGTGTCAAGGTTGCTGGCGCTTGTGGTTCGCTTGTAAAGCCCGCCCCTGCCATCGGCCGCTGACGTGTAGCCAGACACCCAAATGTAATTTACAGAGTCACCGGGGTTTGTGGCCTGAGCCTGTGCAATAGTCTCGAAAAACTGCGCGGTATTCTGCGGGACACTAGCTATATTGGGTAAAAAAAAAGCGCTTCCGGCTCTTGGCTGGATGGTAATGCGGAATTCTTCAATGTCCCCGCTGGATGTCGTGACCTTGAAGTCAACGTATCCGAAGCCCTTGAGCCTTTGTGTCAGCCGGGTCGTGGTGTTGCTGGTGTTTGTAACCGTGACGCCTGTCGGTGTCCGCGTGACACTGGAGATAGTCGCACCGTCCAGATAGCTGGACATGTCTACGATATAGGTGAGTTCGTCGTTTTCTTCGTGGTAGGCGCTGAATTCCTGGGGGTTAACAACCGTCAGTCCTCTGACGGCATGCCTCTTGTTCGTGGCGAGAACTATGGTCCTGTCAGCCACTGGTCAGCACTCCTTAAACGCAAAAAAACCGGGATGCGGCAACACCCCGGCTTCAATTATCTGCCCTGTTCAAAGGAAGAAGGGCCGAATCAGTACACAGTTCGACCACTCCGTTATTTATGCTTTAGAGGTTTTTGCTGCGCAAGGATATTTGTCCTAGCGGCTAACGTCCCTCGAATGTCCAGAACCTGTTACGCTCGCCTTCAGGCATCACGGCGACAGTCACAGAATGGCCTTTGCACAGTTTGGCCCTGTCAAGGTGGGCGCATAGAATGTGAACGGCCTCTGACGAAGACCCGTCTGACACATACCCTGCAATAATTGAGCCGGACTCGACAGGGGATGCCAAGTCGTAGCCCGCCAACGACTCCCTGACCGCAGCCGCGCAATCCTCGCAGTAGATGTACTCGGTCACGAAGGAACCTCTGTAGCTCATCTCGCTAACCCGTAATGTCTGGCAAGAGCATCCGTGAATCTCTGCAGCCACACCATAGCTTCATGCGGACTACCTCCCACATGCTCCATGATCCAGCGCCCTGCGCTTTTGCCATTGATAGCCACAGCGTCAACCATCGGCACAGCGTGACGGCTCAAGTTGGTCAGGAAGATGATGGCGTTGGTCCGTCGAGCGATAGCAGCTACCCGCATGTCTGAGAACTCAGTCGTGCCGCCGTTGACGGTCTGGCCATAGCCGCCGATACAGGCAGGCATCAGGCCTGCAAGGTACGCATCCGCCTGCCATTTCTTGAGGGCGTCAGCCTGGGTGACGGTGATGTACTGGCGTCTGAGATACCATTCCACCATGTCCTGCTCCACCCTTACCCGCCTCGTCGCCCTGTCGCCGGGGTCTGGCTGCTCAACGATGTGGAACGCTTGGCGGCGGGCTTCGACCGTGCCGAAGTCGCTGCCTTGGGGGTCTTCGGCTTGTTTTCTTTTCGCCACTTCTCAAACTCCGCTGCTGTTGCGTGTGCGCCGTTCACTGCTTTGGAGCGGGAGGAATAAACCTCCGCGCTGTCGGCAATAATTTCGCCGTTGGCACTGCGGGTGGTCCAGAACCACCCGCCGTTATTCGTTTTCCAGAACTCAATTGGCATTCTTGCTGGCCTTCCTTTCAACCGTTTGTCGGGCATATAGGCGGAGACGGCTGACAGGCTCTAAGGCCGTGATGATTTGAGCCAACGTGTCATAAACGCCCTCCACTTCTGACGAGTAAAACTTGCCGTTGGCCGACCGGACCACGCCGAATTCAAAGTCAATTGTTCCGTAGATTGTCACAGGGGTTGATATGAAATCTTCGACGCCCCGAAGGTCGCTAAGAACTGGCTCAATATGCCAAGCAATGATTTCAGCGGCGGGGCCAGCCAACAGATTGCCGTCATGGTCCGGGCTGACTGGGATGAGCCACCAATCCTTGTGTGCCTGAGTCAACTTGTCTCCGCTCATTGCACGCCCCCCTCGTTTTCCACATGCCCCGACCCGTTCAGCAAATCACCGGGAATACCCCCCTTTATTCCCGGTGCCTTTTGTGCCCGCTTTTTGCGGGGCTGAATCGGCTTGATGTTAAAGGCGGAGGGTTGCGCAACCTTCAGCAAGGTGCGGATAGCCAGCGCCTTCTCCAGGTTGGAGGCTGGACGCTCTAGGATTTCGAGGAGTTCAAGGTCAGTCATTGCTAGGCTCCTTTTGGGTCTTTCAGCTTCAAAACGAATTCGCCCTTGAAGTGGGTCTGGAGGCGCGAAAGGTATCGGGCGGCTATCTCGGCACCTTGGAAGGGTGTTTCGGCCACCAGCGAGGCTGTGGAGCCGTTTGGACGGGCATTAGAGAACCAAACCTGCCATTCAGTTGGGTGGATTGACGCCTTGAAGGCTTTCCACTGGGGGATCTCGTCTGCCCAATCGACTTGAGGCGAAGGCGGCGCTGCGCCCTTTGGCGCGCGAGCGTTGCCCTTCGCCCTCCTATCGGAAGAAGAACCTGAAGGGTTCTTCTCCGTAGGAGTGTGGTTGTGGTTCGCATTGCTTGAGCATTGCTGATCGGATGCTTGAGCATTGCTTGAAGCATTCTTGCCCCAGCGTGCAGCAGCCCCGGCTTTAGCCCTTTCGACCTTAGAAGCGTAGTTCTCTGCGGCTTTCTGCATCTCAATCTCAATGCGCTTGTGTTTCCACAGGCCGTCTCCGATGGTAAAAAACTTCGCCAAAACCGCGCGCAGTTTCTTCCATTCTGATGGTGTGCTTTTGGTAATTGTCGCCAGGATGTCATCATCATCGGGGGGCGCTTCACCGCTCCGCCAGTAGTCCATGATGAGCAGCAGATAGCCGCCGTGCTGGTCACGGGTCAGGCGCATTGTGTCGGCAAGATAATCGCCGATAAACAACGGCATGAAGCTGTCCGGGCGGTTGCTCATCTCAGTGCATCCTAGTCACGGTGTAAGTGCCGTCAGGCTTGGTACGGATGCTTCCGCACATGCCCTTGACGTAAAGCCCGGACACCTTGGCCTTGGCCTCACGGAAGGTCTGGAAGGTTCTGACCTCGCCAATCTTCCACAAGCGCAGTTCGCTCCAGCCTCTGCCCTGTCCGGGGTCGATGCGGGTTGCGCCTAGCTGCTGCCAGCGGGCCTTCTCGGCTTCGGTTGGCTGACGGCGCGGGTGAGTGCCAGGGTCGCCCATGAGTAGTGCGGTAAGGTCCTTCATGCGCGCACCATTGAGTGGCGCGAAGTCTGCTTGGCTTGGGCTACTACGGGGGCGTTGGGGTCACGGTTCGGATAGCCGTTCAGCATGTTGCTGCGCACGCTGTAGATATGACTGCCGCTTGGGTAGGACTCGCCAAGCTCTGACAGGCCGAACACCTCGGTCTTCACGCTGTAGCCGCGAGCAAACCAATAGTTGCGTATTTTCATTGCAAGGAACTCGCTGTCCTCTCTGGACGCTGTCCACATGCGGGTAGGTAACATTGATTGGGTGCCGCCCATTTATGCGCTCCTGATTTCGACGCGAACGTCGCGGTTGTTGAGGGATGGCAAATCGCTTTCGAACGCCCAGCGGACGTGAAGGCGATGCACTAGGTTGTCGTCTGTGATTGCTTGGCCCATCTGCAAAGCGTCGAGGACAGGCTTGATCTGGTTGTCGAGGTCACGCAGTTTGTGCGCGCGCTTGATGATGAGGACGATCTCTACCGGCTCATCAAAGGTCTGACCCCGACGAGCGGCCATGACTTCCATCGCGGCGCTGTTCTTCCAGCCCTTGTATTCCGCTGATGGGTGCATCCCGAATGGACCCTTACGCCACATCTTGTTGGCGCTTGGCGGCATGTCGAGGAGGACGCTTGTAAACATGTGTCACCAGAGAAAGGGGGTGAGCCGAAGCCCACCCCAGTTGACCCCGCGCCAGGGGAGGTTAGGCGCGAGGCAGTGCCTCTACATGCCCGCCTTCTTCGCTGCCTGAGCGGCTGCAAGCTGGATGGGTGTGCCCAGTTCGATGCCGGTCGCGACATCGCCGGGGACTGCCGGCGCAGGCTTCTTGGGTGTGATCTGCCGATATTGGGCAACCACGATGCGGTGCTGCGAAATGATCTTGTCGATGAGGATTGCCCGCTTCGACAAGTTGCCCAGCCCTGCCCTTGGGTCCTGTTCGACCTCATCAAACAAGGCGTTCAGCGTGGTTGACGTAAAGTCCTGCGCTTCTGCTGCCGGGCCAAAAAGCCGGTCCCAGTGCTCTTTAAGAGTTGCCATTGGTAGTGCCTCCTTCTGTTGCAGTTCCCACCACTCGCCACTTCATTGCGGCGGCGAATTTTTTGTATTGGTCGACACGTCCAGACCGGGGCGGAACACCGCTCACTATCAGGGCGTGGACTATTGAACTGTGGTCGCGGTTGAAGATCCTGCCGAGACGCGGAAAGCTCATGTCTGGGTAGGCGCGAGCCACGGCAGTGATGGCTGCGAACCTTGCGCGGCACACGTCACGGGGACGGGCGCGAGACATGACTGCGTCGTAAGAAACGCCGTTGTCCTGGGCGGCTTTGGCAATGAGCGCCTTGATGTGGGCGCGCTTGGTTTGCGCGGGTTCCATCGCATATGGTTCGCGAGGCTCGCTGGCACCACATGGCCCGACCGTCACAGTATCAACGGTAACCGCGTCATTCACATTGATGTCAGTGCTGTAGGCTTTCATATGTCCCCCTTATTGCGTCGCTTGAATTGTGTGAGCGGCGGCTTTGCAGACTTCTGGATAGAGGTCGGGCCGCAGCGCCTGGCGGGTGATCGCGCCGTGAGAAACATTCACCAACTTGTCCATGACCCACGGTTCCGGCTTGCGCAGTCCTTTGCGCAGCTTCCAGACCGTTGTCCGGTGCAAGTCCGTCAACTCAGCGACTTTGGTGTCGCTGAAACCATTTGCTTTCATCCATTGATCGAGTGTCATGGTGACTGTTGTAGCCAAAATGGCTACCTGATGTCAACACTTGGTTGCCATAATGGCGACTGACTGCCTTATTTCGCAGTGGCAACATGGGGGAATGACCAATTTCCTCAGACAGTGGCGTGAGGCTCGCGGCCTGACGCTGGAACAGGTCGGATCAGCCATCGGGTCCGACAAGACGCAGATTTCAAAACTGGAAAAAGGCGACAGGAAACTGTCGGTCCAGTGGCTGGAGCGGTTGGCGACTTTCTACGGTGTCGATCCGGGCGAGTTGCTAAAGACGCCGGGCGAGCAGACTGTGCTGGCAAAGTTGGCAGATACGCACGGGCTGGAAAGTAACGTGGAGGCAGGCCCGGCAATGGGGTCTATCACCAGCCTGCCATTAGACGTGCCTGTATATGGCACGGCGGTCGGCGGCAATCACGGCGACTTTAGCCTAAACGGCCAAGTTGTTGACTATGTGAGGCGTCCACCAGGCGTCTTGCGCAACCGCAGTGTGTTCTGTGTCTTCCTGCGCGGAGATAGCATGGAGCCGCGTCTGGACAATGGGGAGTTGATATACGTTAACCCCTCCCGCCCCGCCAAGCCGGGTGATGACGTACTAGTCGAACTGAAGCCCCTGACAGGTGGCGAACCTGGCCCGGCCTACATCAAGCGCCTCGACAGCCAGACCCCGACTAAGCTGGTCCTGAAACAGTTTAACCCGCCAGCAAAGATCGAAATACCGCTAGCCAAGGTCCTGCGCATCTCGCCCCTGATGCGCAACAAGGAACTGATGGGAATTTAAACAGTCCGACTCGGTGCCCTCGCCGTGAAGTGTGACGGCTGTCACACTTTGTCTACATCGTAGCCAAACTGTCGACCCATGGTTGACACAAGTAGCCAAACTGGCTACATATCCTCCATACCAAGGAGGAACCACACATGACCCCATTCAACGTATCAGCCGTAGCGGTGGCTTCAGCCATCGTCTTTGGCTGCATGCTCGTCTCGTTCAACTTGGGACGATACGACAGCGCCGTGAAGATCCGCTCAGCTTGTGATGTCGAGACGCGGCATCACCTGAAGGCTGGTTACTACGTCGAGGTGTCGCGATGAGCCTCATCGAACAAGCCGAAGCAGCGGCAACTGACCCGTTCTTGGTCGCAATGCGCAAAGAGCTGGACGACCTCGACCGCGCACATAAGCGCGCCGAACACGGTGTTTACAAAGACGCTCTGTGGCGGGCGATGATCTTGACGCAAGTCAAGTACGAAGACGCCCTGCGCGAACTCGTGAAGGGGTCGCTGGTATGAGCTGGATCGACCCCACAGCCAGCCGTTTTGATGTGGAAGGTGACGCTTGCGACGACACCGCACGTGAACTCACGAGCCGCAAGGCAGGCATCCGACGCGAGCGGGCACGGGCTGAATATCTCAGCCGCCCGTTCTGTGCCTTGGAAGGCTGCAGGCATCGTCAGACGGCAACAGGCCCGCTCTGCATGATGCACCTGATTGAAAGCTTTGAGTTTGGCGGGGGCAAGCTATGACCAGCAACGTTCGGCAATTCCCCTCGTCGCCTCGCATGTCCCAGTTTTTGGCTGAAGAAACATGCAAGTCGGACATACGCCAGGAACTCGGCGCTTGCGTCGGGCTGTTGCATGGCAACCCAACAAACGCGGACCTGTTTGAGATTATGACGCGGCTCAAAACTGCGTCATTTTTGGTCGATGCGATGATCGGCATTCGGGAGGCGTGCAAGTGAGCCGCCTAAGATTGCCATCCAGGCGCGAGATTGCCGACCATTGGGAAGGCAAGCACCCAAAGATTTGGGGCGAGGCTGAAGACTTCTGCTTTGCCTGTGGCGACCACTATCACCTAGAGCGCGCGCACATTGTGCCGCGTCACAGGGGGGGCAAGGACACCGCTGAGAACCTGCACATCCTCTGCGCCGCCTGTCATAAGGAAAGCGAGGCCACTTGCAACTATTGGCACTGGTTCAACGCCAAGAAAGCCCAGCCCTACGAGAAGCATGTAGCGCGTAGAATAGCGCTTATGTGCCCAGATGCATTGTGGTCGGCGCTTGGCGCAAAGATGCAGGAGCGCGGCCTGACGCAGAAGCAGTTCAAGGCCGGCATGAAGGCGCTGCGGAGTGCTGACCAATGAAGCGCCCCAATATACCGCACCGCGTTATGGTCAATGTTGCCATCAGTCAGGCAGAGCATGGGGCGATCCGCTGCCCGATCTGCCACACAGAACTGGCGGCGATGGATGACCGCATTCTCGAACACATGGTCCCGCATGAGCTGGGTGGGGCCAGCGACGAAACAAACTTGCGGTGGGTTCACAAGGAATGCGCCGTCAAGAAAACCAACGGCAATAAGGCCACGGTAGCAGGTGGCGACATTCACAAAATAGCAAAGGCCAAGCGCCTTGCGACGAAACACAGCCAGCCCAACCAGCCAGGCACCATCAAGAGCCGGGGCTTCGACAAAACGCTTCGCAAGAAATTCAACGGACAAGTGGAGAGAAGATCATGAAGGAACTCGCGACCGCAATGGCGAAGGCGCAGGCTGAAATTAAGGCTGCGCTTAAGGACAGCAAGAACCCGCATTTCAAGTCGAGCTATGCCGACCTGACAAGCGTTTGGGATGCTTGCCGCACAGCTCTGACCAAGAACGGCCTTAGCGTCGTCCAGATCCCGAACTTTCAGGGCGACGAAGTCTGGCTTGAAACCATGCTGCTTCACGCATCAGGCGAAAGCATCTCAGGCCGCTATCCGCTGCGACCGCAGCAGCAGACCCCGCAGGGCTACGGTTCGGCGCTTACATACGCTCGTCGCTATAGCCTTGCGGCAATGGTCGGCGTTGTGGCTGATGAGGACGACGATGGCAACGCCGCCAGCCAACGTGGCAACTATGAGCCGCCAGCGCGTCCCGCCCCGAAGGCAGAAGACAAGACCGCAGCCGCCAAGTCCTACGTTGACGAAGCCATCAAGGCCATCGGCACGCTTACAGACGCCACCTCGCTGAATGCCTGGGTCGAAGCAAACAAGACGAAGCTTGAGCGGCTGCGCGATGTGTACGACGAAGGCTCGCGACAGGTGTCGGGGGCCATTCTGGAAACGCGCAAGGCGTTGATGAGAGGGGCGGCTGAATGAGCGGCGACCTTGTTGAGAAGGTGGCGGCGGCGATCGCCGACCACCTCGACGGTGGGACAGTGTCTTACCCGAGAGCCTCACGCGCCGCGATCGCCGCTGTGGCCGAATGGGTCAGCGAGCATCATCAGATGGACAAGGATGGCGCAGTCCATCTTGCCCTGACGTGGCAATACACAAAGCGAGCGGAGGGCAGCAAGTGAGCAACCGCCGCCCCCAGAGTGAACTGTACCGCGAAGCAGCAAGCCGCTGGACCGACTTGGACAGCGCCGCTCGTATGCTTGAGGAAAGCAAGACAGCGGTGTTCAGCCAGAAGGTCAACGAACTGCTGCGCGACTTCCCCGCCTACTCAATGGCGAAAGCTGAAGCGCGGGTCAAAGGAAGCGATGACTGGCAGCAGTACATCGACCGCATGGTCCGTGCGCGCACCGAAGCCAACCGGGCCAAGATCGCGGTGGAGTTTGAGCGAATGCGGTTCTGGGAGCAGAGCCAGGATCGGGCCGACGAGCGGTTCACAGCGAGGAGCGCGACATGACCGACAAACGATATTGCCGCACATGCCACTGGGGGCGCAGGAACGAAATGGGACAGATGAACCTTTGTGTTCGCAAGGTTGTTGAGAGCGTCGTGGAAGGCCCGCAGATCGTCCCCCTGCAATGCAGGGCAGAGCGCAGCATTATTGCTGGCATCTATGGCGGGTGCGGACCGGCTGGCAAGTTCTGGAAAGAGCGGGCGCAGAATCTATCCCCGTGGGCCTGGGATGAGAGGCTGATCCCATGACCATCCTTCTCACACTCTACCTAGCCGGAATGCCATTGGCCCTTGTGACGCTCGTCTGGGCGCTGTGGGATGTCCCGGAGCAAGACAAAGCGGAGATGATTTCGCTAGCGGGCCTTGCAGCGGCGGTTGTCACGGTCGTCTTCTGGCCCGTGCTTTTCGTTTGGTATTTGTATCAGGTTCTTTCGGAGGGCAGCGAATGAGCAGTGACATCGTATCAGCCATTCGCGCTGCGGCAGGGGGGGAATAGATGACCGCATTGGCAGGCGAGCAAAACATCAGCGCCAAGCTGACGGAGGAGCAGGCGCGCGAGATCAAGCGCAGCCGTGAGCCGCTCCTGGTTCTCGCCGCGCGTTACGATGTGAGCATCTACACGGTGTGGGCGATCCGCACCGGCAAGCGGTGGGGACATTTGTGATCCACTATCATGGCACACCCATCACACCAATCTCGGCACTCTACGAATTGGCCGGCAGGAACTTCTGCGTTAGCCATGCGCGGCCCGATGACATGCGTCGGGTCGCAGCCATTGCCTCTTCATTCATGCTCGATAACGGGGCGTTCAGCAAATTCAAGCGCGGGTACAAGACGGATTGGAACTCGTATTACGCATTTTGCGAGGAGTGGCTGTACCCAGGGGCGTGGGCCGTGATCCCCGACGTTATCGACGCTGGCAGTCAGGAGCAGGACGCGCTGATTCGTGAGTGGCCGCACGGTCACCGGGGCGCGCCTGTCTGGCACATGGATGAGCCGATACACAGGCTTGTGAGGCTGACGGAGCAATGGCCGCGCGTGTGCATCGGGTCGACTGCAGAATACTGGGTGGTCATGTCCGAAATCTGGCAGCGCCGGATGGACGAAGCGTGGACCGAGTTGAACAAGCACCACCGCTTCACGCCCAACATCCACATGCTGCGGGGAATGCAGCTCAGTGGCGAGCGTTGGCCCTTTGGTAGCGTCGATAGCACGGACGTTGCCCGCAATCACAAATCTCGCGACCTGACAGCCCTGCAAATGGCCGAGAGGTGGGACAAGGTCCAATGCCCCGCCCGCTATCAACCCGTACCCCACGAACAGCTGGAGTTGAGATGACGCCGGAACAACTTACAGATGAAGTGAAAGCGATGGCGAAAGTCTACCGCGAAGGGCGATTGCGGCTTCTGGCCGTAAACCCAGACGCAAGTGAAATTGAGACTGTAGAGGCGGGAATAGAAGCGGTGCTCAAAGCCATTCGCGCTGCGGCAGGGGGTGGGGAGTGAGGGTGCTTGTGGCTTGCGAATTTTCGGGGACTGCCCGGGACGCCTTCCTTGAGCGCGGCCATGATGCCTGGTCCTGCGATCTGCTGCCCGGCGACCCGCCGTCCAACCGCCACATCATCGGGGACGCGCGGGCTATCCTGAACGATGGCTGGGATATGCTGATCGTCGCTCACCCGCCATGCACCAGGCTGTGCAATTCCGGGGTCAGGTGGCTTGTGCAGCCTCCGCCCGGCAGGACGCTGGAGGAGATGTGGTCCGACCTTGAAGAAGGCGCAGACCTGTTCTCGACCTTCTGGAATGCACCCATCCCACACATCTGCGTGGAAAACCCAGTGATGCACGGTCATGCAAAGAAGCTGATCCGCAATTATCAGGAGCCTGCGCAAAGCGTGCAGCCGTGGCAGTTCGGTCATGGGGAAACCAAGCGGACTTGCTTCTGGCTGCGGAACCTTCCGAAGCTTCGGCCGACTGACGTTGTGGAAGGACGCGAGGCCCGCATTCACCGGATGCCGCCCAGCCCGACCAGATGGAAAGAGCGCAGCAGGTTCTATCCCGGCATAGCCGCAGCGATGGCAGACCAATGGGGCGACCTGCAAAAAGCGGAGGCCGCATGACTGACCGCCGCTCCTACTCCGAAGCCGACCTTCGCAGGGCCATGAGAGCCGCGCGGAAAGAGGGCTTTCAGGTTGTGGAGTTGACGCCTACGCCCGATGGGTTGAAGATCGTTGCCCGCGTTCAGGATGGGGACGAGCGCGAGGAATTGGGGAAGCTGGATTGATGCCAAAGCGTTCATTCAAGAACGTGTCGAAGTTCACTGACATTCGGGGGAAGGTGCGCTGGAGGTTCAGGCGCAAGGGGCAGAAGGCGGTGTATCTGCCGGGAGGCTATAGCTCGCCTGAGTTCATCAGGGCCTACGAGGACGCGGTTGCGAACCGTCCCGCCCATGCGTCCCAGCGGGTGTTACCGGGGACCATTGCCGAGTTGGTACAGGGCTACCTGTCCAGTTCTGACTATCGCCTGTTGGCCGACAATACGAAGCGGACTTACCGCTACCACCTGGAACGCTTCAAGCGGGCCAATGGGGACAAGCCCACCCGGTTCCTGACGCCGGGGAACTTCCGCGACAAGCTGGACGGGATGTCAGACAAGCCAGCCACGGCTAACATCCTCCTCAAGGTCATGAAGGCCATGTGTCGGTATGGGCTGGAACGTGGCTTGCTGAAGACCAACCCGACCTTGGGCGTCAAGCGGCTGCGGGACAAGACGGACGGAATAGCCACATGGACGGACGTGCAGATAGCTCAATTCGAAAAGCGCCACCCTGTGGGGACCAAGGCGAACCTTGCCTTGAGGTTGCTGCTCTACACAGCGCAGCGCCGGTCTGACGTGGTGAGGTTGGGCAGGCAGCATGAGAAGGCCGGGGCGATCCACATGAGGCAGCACAAGACCGGGGCCTGGCTGATCCTGCCAATCGTCCCTGAACTGCGGGAGGCTTTCGACCGGACGCCGATGGGTGGCCTGACCTACTTGCAGACCGAGTTCAACAAGCCCTTCAGTCTGGCAGGGTTCGGGAACTGGTTCAGGGCTAGGTGTAACGAGGCGGGGTTGAAAAACATCAGCGCGCATGGGCTGAGAAAAGCGGCTGCACGGCGCATGGCGGAGGCGGGGAAGTCGACCCATGAGATCATGTCCATCACGGGCCATAGGTCGCTTGGGGAGGTTGAGCGATACACGCGCGCGGCCAGCCAGGAACGCCTTGCAAAGACTGCCGCCACGGGCCTGAAGCGGGAACAGTAGTTGGCTAACAATCGAGCCTGTTAGCCAATTCTTCACCTAAGCCACTGAAATCACAAACATATATTTTAGGTTGGTGAGCCCAGATGTAAGCGACTTGTCGTTGTATCTCAACGGCTTACGCTGGCTAACAGGGTTTTCTGCCCCATTGAACGTGTTAGCGAAATTCAGGTTTGGCTAACATGTGTCGGGCATCATGTTCGGGCTTCAGACATGAAGCGGCCCCGCCCCGGATTGCAGTCCGGGAACAGGGCCTAACCCGTACACATGAGGTTACCATGTTCCAGGCTACTCGCCGTATAGCGGCAATTCTTTTCGTCGTCACCTGCTTCGTCTTTGATGCTGCCGTGGGCCTGCTGGTCCTCGCACTGGCGTACACAGCATGAGCCGCGCCCTGAAACGCCCCGCCAATGGCTGGGACCGTAAGCCCAATCACCTGCTGCCGGATGCGCTCTGGCTGCTAGCCTTCGGCTTCGGGTTCGCGTGCTTTTTCAACTGGATGTCGGCGGCACTGGACGTGCTTCTGAGCCTTTAGGGGCGCACTGTTCCAGCCACCACCCCTGAAGCGCCGTGTGTCGGCTTCTCAGGGCCTCAAAGCGGCCTATATCGCTTGCCCATGTCTCTACGACTACAGGCAGCGGTATAGGCTCAGGAAGGCTTCTGGAGGCATCAAGGGGCGGCTCTGCTAGTAGCAGGCTGGGCGGCGGCTGTGGGCATGACACCCGCTCGTAAGTCACGCAGCCCGTTAGAGACAGGGTTACTAACACGACAATCAGGCGCGTCATGGATGTACTCACGGATGGTCTTGGTTACGACTTTGACGCCTGTGCCCACTTTGGCTTCGGCGTCGCTGAGTTTCACCTGAAGGCTCAAGCGGTCAGCGTCCGCCTTCACCCTGCGCTCCAGTTCCGCACGCAACTCAAGCCGAAGCACTTCCGCAGCCTGAGCCTCTAGCCGCCACCCGTTGGCCTTCCACCCCCCTACGAAAAGGGAGATGGTAAGGACAACGATGATGGCGGCTTTTGCGTAAACCCACATCAGGGCTTGGGCAGGTTGTTTGGCTGATTCGCCGCGCCCACTGCAGTCAGGGCAATCAGGAAGGCGTTGATTTCGTTGAGATACGGAATCGAGAATCCAACCCCGAAGACCTCAAGCGCGACCGAGATGGCAACGATGAGGGCAGAAACGACAGCCGCGACCGCCGCCACCTTCGTCTTGATGCCAGGGAAGTAGTTCAGGGCAGACACAAGCAAATTGAGATAGTTCATGTTTCACTCTCCTGAAATGGAAAAGGGAGGCAGTCGCCCGCCTCCCTCCCGTCAGTTAAAGGCCCGAAGCGTTAGGCTGTCGGCTCTGCCGGAGCCTTTTCAACTTCAACGCCCGTGCCGAGATCGAAGGCAGACGCCGTCTCGCTCAGAACTTCAACCGTGAAGCTGGTTTCAATGTACTTCTTGCCTTCGCCAAGGTCAGCGTCGGCAGACATGGTGATAAGCGCATCACCCACGTTGGCCGTGGTGATGACGATAAAGTCACCGTCGATAGCGACAGAAGCAACGTCGAGGTCATCGCTCGATACTTCGACAGCACCGTCAACCTTGCCGGACTTGCCGGAAGCGGTCACGATCTTGAACGGAACGCGAAGGTCCTTGCCTTCAAAAACCTGATAATCAGCCATTGGTGTTTTCCTTCTGGAGCATAAGGGGGGAACCAAGTTCAAAATGGTGCGCTTGTTCTGTCTTCTCATGATAGCCGCACCAGCCATCGCGAGTTGTTTCTGGGAACAGCGTCACCCACCTGTCGTTTTGCAGCAGGTGGACAACTGGAGGTGCTGCGCGGCACTGCTTCGCGCGCTCCTCAAAGAACTTGCAGCTTTTGCAGGTTTCCATGTTTAACCCTTTCCTTGCATCATCTTCGACGCAGCCACGCCGATTTCGTAAAGGTGGCCGTCTAGCTCGCTGCCGGTCTTCCCCCGCGCGGTGATGAACACCTCAAACGGGATCGTCCATTCGCCCAAGTGGTCCTGCTTAAACCCCACCGAGACTGCAAAAGGGCCAATCTGCTCTGTCGTCGTGAAGCGTCGTGGCGGGATCATTTGACCACCGTTATGTTGGGTTCTGATGACACGGTTCCTGCAGCCACCACATCGGTATAAATGCCCTTGATGAATTTGCGGGTCGTGTCGGTTAGGGGCGTTTCTGCGTGCTGCAGGACCTGCTCAACGCACCACATATAAAGGCTCTGCGCTGACTGGTCCCCAAAGGGGTATGGCATGGCGTGGTAGGCCAGCACAGTGGGCTGCACTGGATGCGGGTCTTCGTGGTCGGTTACGTCGCTAGTCATGGTCCACCCTAATTCTGCGAAGCGTTGTCAGGCCCCATTTCGCGTGGGTCCAGAACATGGTCTGCACTGGCGGTCCCGGCTCGCAGCGCAACTCACTGCGCGCGTACTCGTTGAACCCTGCTAGTGAGCCATTCACAATTGCATTGGGTAGCTGCATGGGCGTGTGGAAGTGGCCCATCAAAACGTAGTCCACGCGCTTCTGCATTTGGGCGTATTGCGCCCTCAGTTTGAACGCGCCTTTGCTGACGGTCGCGGCAGGGCCGATAAAGCCAGTGCCGCCCCTTGCCCCGATCCTGTCCCCGTGGGTCAGCAGGTAGTTTGTGTCGAAAACTTTGTAGAGCGCATCACCTGACGCTGGAGCGCAGAAGGTCACGCGGTCCTCACCCTTCGCCTTGAAGTAGCTCTGAATGGCCCAAATGGCGAGGTAGTCGTAAGACAGCGCAACGAAGCGTTTGGCCCGTGGCTTGAAAGTCGTGCGGTCGTGGTTGCCAGGGACCGAGTACACAGTCACCTTCGGTACTGCCTTCAGCAACTCTTCAATGCCGCGTATCTCTTCCTCAACCACAAGCAATGTCTGTTCGGTCGGCACCCCTTCATCCGTGGCTTCAAGATCCAGATGTATGGAACCTGAAACGGCGTCCCCGGCCCTGAGGTAGATCATGCCGGGGTAGTCCATCTTCGGGTTTTCCCGCTCCAGCAACTTGACGCTGGTCTGTATCAGGCGGCGATACCGCTCCCGGAAGATGGTCGGGTTGTAGTCGTTCGGGAAGTCCAACTCGGCAGAGCGGATGACCTCGCCCGCTTGAAAGTCGGAGGTCAACAGCGTCGGTATCTCAGGCTGCGACTTTTGCGGCCCTGTGCGCACTTGCCAATTCGGTATGCTGAGGCTCTCAGGCTGCAGGTTGAAGACCGACTTGCGGATGTCTTCCAGCTTGCTGGCGTATTCCAGAGCCTCGGTCAGCCGCTTCTGCAGGTCAGCGACTTGGTTCCGCGCGCGCACCGTGTCCGGTGTCTGCAGTTCGATCTGCGCGGCTTTGCTTTGCTTGTAGAGCGACCATCGGGGCGGCGGGAACTTCAGGACCTTGGCGCGGTTGACTGAGTTCTGGAGGCTTGCAGGGCCAATCCCAAGGGCTTCGGCGGCTGTAGCTATTGCGCCCTTGACATGCTGCCCACCTGTCCCCGGAGGTGGGTGCCCCTTTCTCAGTGCGTCTTCAATAACCGCCTTGCGGCGAGTCCATTCCTGCTTATTCAGCGGAGGAGTTGGCACGGGGGGACACCTTTACCGTTCGGGGCAATATGAGTCAGGTCTGAGACAGAATTGTGTAAATCAGCGCGAGCGGGAAAAATGCGAGCGTGCAGAACACAAGGCTGGGCGCAGTCCAAAGCCACTGCAGCTTCCAGATGTCCCACCTGCGCGGATTCCTATAAAATATGCGAGAACTCGCGGGCTTGGTGTTCTTCGGCATGTCAGCCACCAGGCCCGACGATAGCCTTGAGGCCGAAATAGCCAAGCACCGAAGCGATGGTGCCCACGATTCCGGGGACAAGGAAGATGACGTATTTCGCGCCCTTGGCTTGGTTCAGGAGTGCGGTCAGTTGTGTCACCGTGTCCTTTAGCTCTTTGACCTCCGTCTTCAGGTCTTTGACCTCTCCGGTAAGCGAGGCCACGGTTCCTTGCAATTGCCCGAAGTCACGGTGTAGATCCAGTTCACTGCTCATTTATAGACGCCTCTGCTCAACTCGATGTGTGGGTAGTCTTTGAACGTCTTCCATTCAGACCCGCTGACGATTGGGACGCTGAGTTCAGCAGCAGCCTGACGAAACGCTTTGATGACGGGCAAGAAAGCCGGAGTCTTCCACGTCACTTCCGTGTCCCCATCCCCGTCCGTGTCGATCAGGGGCGCGAAGTCGACCGCGAGGCCGTACAGGTGGCGAGAGTTGAGCGTCTTGGACAAGCCCTTGGCGAACAGGATGCGTTGCCGCTCTTTGGTCCTTATGCCCTCAGTGATGATGAACCCACCGGGCAGGATCTCAGCGGCCCGCTTGACCACGGCCACCAAGTCAGGATGCACGCCCACAAGGGCTTTCAGGCTGCGTTCATTCAGCGTCATAGTATGAAACCATGCTTAGGAGGAGGATCAGGCCAAGGAAGGCCACAAGTTCAGGGGTCATGATGTAGCTCTCACATGAAACACGACCCGCGCGCTCACGTGGGGCGCGGGTATGGCAGAGGCGGCACTGGCATGCCGTCCCCCGCTAAGCCTGGAGGAAAGGAGGGGAACCCCCAGGCTGTCTTAATTCGGGCAACCACACACGGCGCAACTCGTCCTCGTCGCGTGCGTTCGTGATGGCGGTCTGAAACTCCGCCTTGTTGAGTTTGATCTCAGGCTTGCCAAACAGATCCGCCGCCCTGCGTGCGTTTTCGCGTGAAACAGCGTCGCGCAACCGCTCCCACTGGATGAGCCTTGCAGCTTCCATGTCGACACGCGGCAGGCCAGAGTTAGACCCCTTGCGTGTCCAAGCATCCCGGAACCAACGGTCCGGCAGTTCATCGTTGCGCACTACCTGCGCGTCGTAGCCAAACCTGTCGCAGTCATGCAGCCGGATGACGTTCCATGCTTCAGCGGTAGAACACCCACCCCACTGCATCGCCTTGACGAAGGTCCACGCAGCGTCTTCGGTGATGTGGTTGCCCTTCTGCAATTCGGGGCAAGTCTTGCGCCTGACAAGTTCGGACAGGAACCCGCGCGGCCTGTCGTCCCAGAGGCCCCCGCCCCCTGTCATGTACCCCAATGCCCACCACGTTGGACGGCAGACAGTTACGCCGCCGTCAGCCTTGCGCGTGTAGACAATGCCGTGTGTTAAGGGCGTCACTGATCGCCAAGGCCCGCCAAGCAGGTGTTGGTGAGGCCCGTTTCGTTGGCCGTGCCGTCGAGGAAGAAGGCGTTTATTTCGACCGTGCCCGCAGCCATTGAGCGCGAGTTGGACTGCTTTGCCTGCGTGGCTTCAGCCGTAACAAGTGCCGACCAGAAGGCGCTGGAGAAGTCCGTGGCAATGGTCACGGTGTACCGACAGACGCCCGTGTCAGCCGTCGACGTGACGTTCCATGACCCGTTATCGACGCCTGCGGGAGTGACGTTCGCCCAGACCTTTCCCATGCCCCTGTGGTGCTGCATGTTGCCGACTGTGGAGAATAGGGACGTGCTGGTTCCAGTTTCCAAGTCAGTCTGCGTGGCTGTGAAGGTAGTGAGGTTAAGGGGTGACCCTGTCGCCCTCTGATAGCTAAAGCAGCGCCAGTTAGAGCCAGAGCCGTCAGCCGCAGCCTCGTTGACGAAGATGGCCGTGTCACCTGCCGCCGTTGTGATATTGGCCGCGCCCGGAAGGATCATGCTGGTGGCGTTGTGCGTGATGGTCAAAGCACCCGCAAAGCGCAACTTGATGCACCGCCCGCCCTGCGCCGATGAAATGCCCGTTACGCCTGTAGTGCCTGTGACGTTAAACACCCCGCCGCCACCCGCTGGAAGCGACAGCGTCGACGCAGAGGCAATGTCTGGCCCGCGCTGCCAAATGCCTGCAAGTGCGTCAGGTGTCACAACAACGGATGTACTGGTGCCTGTCAGGACTTCAGACACCGTGGCTGCGTTGCCGATGCTGTCCACGGGGCCTTCGTTGATCCAGGCGCTGTTGGCTGCATTGCGGCGGTAGACGTTGCCGTCTGTGGTGTTGTAGTAGCGCAGGAAGGGGTACGTGGTCGCTGGCGCACTCGCTGCAGTGATAAGCTGGGATGTCCCGTCTACCGGATCCAGCGTGTCAATGGCTACGTCAGCAGAGGTGGCGTAAACCACTTTATAGCGCCCGGCGAGCAAGTAAATTTCGCCGAATCTGCCGTTAGCATCTGCAACCACGGGGTTGGCGTTGGCGGAGGTTAGCCCCGCGTTGCTGTAGGTGGTTTTTGCCGTGGTTGTGCCAGTTTCGTAGAAATACGCTTTGGCTGCTGCATAGGGAGCGCCGTTGCCGTCTACGAGTGTTTGGCCGGAAAGGTGGAAGAGTTGAGCCATTTGATCCCCTTGGGAGTTCTGCTAGAGTTTGGGCATGACCGCAGTCATCACCTTCGCCATCCTGATCTTGGTCATCAGGGGCGTGCCTGTACTGTTCAACTGGGCAGTGGGTTTATTCCGGGCGCGGAAGCGCCAGCGGAGGACGACGCTCAAGGCTTTGCCCCCGCCCCGCGACACCGATTGAGCCAGGAGCCGACCCGCGTGCGGCCTGTGCTGCCATAACCTTAGGGTCAAACTTCCGCACGTTGCCGTTTGCCCTGCGAAGCGCCCCCGCCACCATGCGCGCGCCTAGCTTCTTGCTTTCAAGCAGCGACTTGATGAGTTTTGAGCCGCCCCAAACAGCAGCAGCAGGCGCAATAACCTGCGGGGCCATCCATGCCGTGCCGCCGCCAGCAGCACCTAACGCGCCGTAGATCGCAGTGCGCTCTGGGGTCTGTGAGCCGCCCACTTCTTTGAGGAACCGTTGCCCGCCACGCGCGAGCGTGCCCAGTTTGCCGCCGCCAGAGTATGCCATGTTTTTATCATTTGACATGACCTTGCCGAGAAGCAGCGCAGGGCTGATGTTCCCGTCTGCCGCCTTGGGCACAAGATCCTGAATGGTCTTCATGGCCCTGTATTGGGTCTTGGCTGTTCCGAGTTTTGCCACGTCATCGGCGCTTGCAAAGCGGGTGAAGGCGTCGTCAATCACGTCGCGAACCTTGCCCGCGTAAAACTTGATGTTGGGGTCTGCGCTGCTTGTGAGGTTCTGCAGCGCCCCGCCCTTGTTCGTAAACGCGCTATACACGCGCCCCTTCATGGTCCCGCCGCCCTTGTTGAACTCGTTAAGGATGGTCGAGATCATCTTGCCGACATCGTTGGCTTGCGCGTCGGTCAGGTTGTTGGTGGCGCGCAATTGAACGTCTGCAAGGTCATCCAGCAACTGCTTGTCCGCGTTGATAGTGTTGTTGTCGAACACCTCGTTGAACATCTTGCCGATGCGGTCTTTTGCCCGCGTCATGACCTCTGGCGTTATGGAGTCGGCTTGTTCGCCAAAGGTCCGGGCAATGGCCGAGTTGAACTGTTTTGCCTGAGCCTGCCGCGCCTTGTCGCCCATGAAGGGCAACTTGGACACCGCGTCATATGCAATCTTTGCTGCTTTGCTACCGACTTGGCCAGGCAAGATGTCGATGCCCTCGTCAATCATCTGCTGTGCAAGTTTCGCCGTTTCGACATTCATACCAGCAGTCGGCACCCGCGCGTTACGCGCTGCGCTAATGGCTGACGGGGCAAAGCCCCCAGCAAGACCGCCAAGGACAGGCGCAAGCGCACTGTCGGGGAAGGCGTCTTGCGCCGCGCGAGAGCCAACGCCGCCCGCCACGCTGGCCGTCAACACAGGCCGCATTGCGTTCAGCGGGGCAAATGCAGCGCCGGGGCCGACAAACTCGCCAACCCGCCGCGCGTACTTTTCCGCCGTAGTTTTGGCTTCAGGCCCAAGGATCTCAGGCCCAACGTAGTCCCGCAGCATCCCGCGCGTTGTTTCTGCGCCAAAGGGGTTTTGCGCAAACTGTTCTGCCGTCATTGGTTTCGCGCCAAACTGCTGCGCAACCTGATCGACGCCCATAAGCATCAGGTCATTGACAGCGCCAGGCAGTGTAAGAATGGCGTCCACTGCCCCGCCCGCGAAGTTGCCCGCGATGCCAGAGGCTCCGTCTGCAAGGTTTTGCAACATGCTCGGCTGCTGTGGCGTTGGCATCTGTGCGCCCGCCTGTGTAGCGGCTTGCGTTACAGGCGCAGTTCTCAGGGTCTTATAGACTTGAGCCACCCGATTGAATTCGGGCGTGTTGGCCTTGTCTTTGTTCGCGCGAAGCCACGCAGCAGACGCCGCAAGCCGTTCCTCATTGGTCGCCATTATTTAAGCCCCAACAATGCGTCCACGTCAGAAAAGTCGTCAGCGGCTGGTGCGGCAGCGGGAGCGGCCTGCGGTGCAGAAACCGATGGCGAAATATACTCCCGCCACGATTTCCTTGACCTGTTCAACGCAGGATTCGCTGGGTCGCTGTTTGGGTCAAAGATCGGGTTTTCTTCAAGGTAACGGTTCCAAGCATTGTCACTGCCCTGAAGGTGGCGATTGCGCCGGAAGTACGCTTCGTCAAATAGCCCCTTATCAATGACGTTTTTAGCTGCCACTTGAAGCCCGCGAGCAATGCCTACGTTGGCCTCGCCCAGCTTCCCGGTCCCCACCGTTGCGCCCCTGAATGTCTGCATGTCGCGGTCCGACGCAGCACCCGGCAGACCTTGCCTCATAAGTGGCGTCAGCCTGTCAGTAATAGCGTTCATCCGCGCCCAATCGGAATCGACCATGTTGCGTGCGGAATTGACAATCGGGACAGACGACAAACCGCCTGAACCCGTGACGCCTCCGCTTCCAACTTTCTTGTTGAGCGCAAGGAACTCCTCGGTTGACGCGAGGATGTTTTGCGCCTCAGCCCGGTCTTTCTGATAGTCACGCTGGCGCGCGTTAAAGTCAGTCGTTAACTGCCGATACATCATATCCCGCTGCTTCGGGTCGGTGATGCCCTCATACGGGTTGAGGCCATCGCCTTCGCCAGTTGGTGACGTGAACCCACCGCCACCGCCACCAGCCTGCGGCCTGTTGGACCTGTCAGTCGCAGCAATGCGCGCGCGCAACTCTTTCAGTTTCAGGTCCGACTCCGCGCGCAGTTCCATCACCCGGTCCATTGTAACGCCCGCGATTGCATTGGGGTCGCCGCCGAAGGTGTTCACAAACTCGGACTTGGCCTGCTGCAGCGAGGCATCATCGCCCGGCCTCACCTTCCTTAAGATGTTGTCGAACGCCTCTGCGCGACCCGCCGCCAACTTGAGTTGGTTGATGTCCATCTCCATGTCAAACTGCTGGCCTTGACGTTGATCCGCCACATCCTGACGCATCATGTTCCGCTGACGATCTGCATCAGCCTGCTGCTTCTGCTGCGCTGTGTAGTAGCTGCTAAGGAAGTTGCCCGCGATGTCAGGCATCTGAAGTTCAGCCATAAGGACGACCCCCCGTAAGTGCGCGCTGTGCGGCGGCTGGGGCGCTTCCGCCGTTCATGAAGTAATTCTGCCCCGCAGACGAACTGAAGCCACCATTGGGTGGACCAAACGCCCCGCCCTTGTACGCGCCATAAAGGCTTGCCCCTTGGCTCAATGCGTTGTTCACGCCATTGGCCATGTTGATGTACCCGCCCGCCTGTGCGTTGCCAGCCGCTGTGGCTGCATTAGCGCGGCCAGAGGCTGCATTGGCCCCAAACTGGCCTGTGGTCGTTGCCGCACTGGCCCCCGTGTCTACGAGGCCACCAACGCGGCTCAGATAGTTGTTGAAGTCGCCGAGATAGAGTTGCCCCGTGCGGTCTCCGATGGCCTGCGCGGTAGAGCCTGAGAACAGGCCCCCACGTGCTGCGCTGGAGGCATCCACGCCTCGCTGCGTGTCTTTGACAAGCTGGGAGAGAAAGGGGCTTTGCTGGTAGTCGTTCAGGCTGGACTGATAGGCGTCCTGCCCATTCATGCCAAGCAGGTTCTGATAGCGGCTGAGTGCATTGCTGCCCACGTCACGATAAGGGGCAAGGTCGGAGCGCGTCTGCTCAAACTGCTGCCGCTGGATGTCGCCTGCCTGCTGTGCGGCTTTCTTCTGCGCGCTCGCGGCCTTGTTGGCACCGTAGACTGACGCCCCCGCACTCAAGACGGTAGCGCCGATTGCAACTGCGACCATGTTATTCTCCGATGTACTTCACAAACAGCCTTTCGGCCTCTTCCCACCCGCCGCGCTGGAAAATCAACGCCGCGTCTTTAGACAATTTCGTGCCCGTAAACAGCCGCTCAACCCCGCGCTGCTTCAAAGCCTTCTCGGCATTGGCAAACAGGCTCACACCCGTCATCCAGAGGCGATGGTTTGGCTGCACGTAGTACAGGTCGTAGAAGGCACTGAGTGACTGGCTATAATGCAGGTGCGGCCTGACAATCGCCGTGAGGTAGCCGACACACTCGCCACCGTCCCGCGCCACTGTCACATGAAGCTGCCCGCTTTCATGCAGCCTCTGGTACTCGCCATAGTTCGGCTTGAGCGCAATCTTGTCCTTGTGCATCGCGACTTCCGCCCAATGCCTCGGCCAATGCGCTGCCAACTCCCCCACCACATCCGGCCATTGCTCGGTTGCGTAGGTCACAAGCATGGGCGGATGTCCACGATCAGGGCTAGCCTGTCGTCTGCGCTGTTGTTGATGACCTCATGCTCTATCGAGTTGTCGAACCACCAGATGTCACCCGTCCGCATGGCGACTGTCTCGTCACCCGCCCGAAACACAACGCCCGGAAGGCTCTGCAGCGCGATCTGGTATCGCTTGTAGTAGCGCGCGTGGTCCCCGCCATCGACGTGCGGGTGAATGCGCCCGCCAGGGGCTAGTCTGGAGATAAGCACCCGGCCAAGCCTCTCGCCCTCCACCTGCCTCATAAGCCCGAAGATGATAGGCCGAAGCCCCGGCAACTCAGCCAAGGCTGGATAGTTGATGCTCTCATGTGCATCCACCACCTGCTCTACCGTCATGCCTTCAGGCTGGAACCTGACCCAGATGTCATCGCATTCTTCATGCGGGGTTCCGGGGTATTCACGCCGAAGCGCGTTACGGTTCCAGAGTTCCGGCCTTGAGTGCAAGGCATGGACTATCGACACAGTGTCTATGCCCTCGCATAGCCTGTAGAAGTTTCGCATTTTCCCTCTTTAGGTCTTAATCACGAAGCCTGCCTGCACAGGCAATGTTGTCCCGCCTAATGCGGTCGCTAGGTCTGGGTATGTCGTCGCAGAGAACGTGGAGCCGTCACACGACAGGTAGCCCTCTGGAACCGTCAGGGCGTGGTTACGGACTGCAACGCCTGTCGGGACTAGGCCCTTCTGATAATCCAGAATGGCTTGGTAGAAGCCAAGCACCTCGCGGTCATCTTGGTGGATCTTCTGGGGGACGTTGGAGCGGCGGCGGGTCATCAGTAGGACTGCATACCCTTCGGCATCAGCCTGTTGCCCCTCTGCATGGGAGGCTGTGCGATGGTCTGGATCTGCTGCATGGGCTGGCCCACCGGCATGATGCTGGCTTGTGGCTGCTGCATCTGCTGACGCCTTGCCATAAGCATCTGCATCAAGCGTGGCTGTTGAGCCTGACCGCCCTGCGGGAAACGCTGCGCCATCATGCTCAGATAATTCGCGTTCATTAGTGCGCCCCTACTTTGACATCTGCCCACATGCCAAGCATGACCACCTTCACGGGGTCACTGACGCGGACCTTGATAATTCTGTTGCGATACGAGCCAAGCGCATTCCAGACCGCCCGGTACTTGTATTGCCCGATCTGGCCCATGCTTGCATTACGGGGGTTGCTCCAAGTCATGCCGCCGTCATCGCTGTGGCTTTCCATCACAATGGGGCTTGAACCCTGACCGGAGGAAAGGCCCACACCCGCTTCGATGTCCAGTTCAAGCCTAGACATGAAGGCGCGCTTGCCGTCGTGGCTGATCTGCGTTGACGTGGCCTCGCGGACAATGCCCTCGGTGTTTTCCGTGAAACTGTCGGCAAGCAATTCGTACAGGTTGCCATCGGATGAGCCGACGACTTGCTTAGTGCCATTGATGGCGAAGTTACGCGCATCCCACCCGCCCGTGGGGTCTTCACCCATCGGCCAGGAGCCGCTCTTGCGATAGGACCAGAGGTTCGTGGAGATGTCCCAAGCGACCGTCCATTCATCCGGCAAGGTCAGCACATAGAACAGATGCCCGCGCTGCTGATAAGCAAATGCCTTCAGGTTGCTCAGGTCAGCCACAGCCTCAAGCAGCGTGTCCACCTCTGGCGGTGATATCTTGCGCGGTGCGTAGCCCTCTGCGCGATAGACTGAGACGCCCCCTGCCTTCCCGTCCCGTCCAACCCATGTCAGGCCGCTATCTACGACTAATGCCGTATCACGTGACGTGCAGCCGATGTTAGCCGATGCCGTGGCAGTTCGAGCGAATGCGTTAGCCCCGCTGTCACCCGTAGGTCCCCACCATTCCGTGGTTTTCGTGCCAAGCAATGCCACATCGTTGGCAACTGCGCGAACTGCGACAAGGTTATCACTCTCAGCTTCAGCCGTGGCGAAGTCGAGCGCGTCGAAGGTGAAGACGTTTGTCAGCCGCCAGCGAAAGCGGCCTGTGTCCTTGACTGCGATAATTGTGTAGCTCGCCAGGGAAGTGCATGACGTGGCCTGCTCATACCCCCCACCCGAATGCTCGGTAAGCGTCAGGGTTGGCACATCAAAATAGTAGCTCTTGACCTCGGCGACGATGTCGATCTGGTTTGAGTTGTAGGACATATCGACAGGCAAAGCGCCCTCAACCGTCCCCAGGCTCGATGACGTGCCGTCAAAGTTGACCTTGTACAGCGTCGTCCCGATGACTGCGTAGTGAACGTCGCTAGCCGTTATCATGCCGCGCACCTGTCCCCCGCCTATGGTGGCGAACAGGGACCTAGCTGGCGTGCCATAGCAGACAAAGTCGGTCCTTCCCTCGCCCTCGACAGGCTCGCCGTAGAGGTTCACAAGGCTCTGCATACCTGCGGCGTTGCTGCGGCCTTTGTTGAAGGTGCGGCCAAAGGGGATACGGACGCGGGGCATCAGGGCCGGATAAGCTGGACGGACCACGAAACAAGGGAAAGCGTCTCGCCAGCCGTTGCTTTCTGCCCCGTGATAACGAGGGATGTGGTAACGCTTGTGTCAATTGCGGCAGTGGTGTTGACGCCGACCGATGTCGCGCCCGGATGCGGAACAGACCCACGGTCGAAGAATATCTGGCTGTTCTGCGCGCCCGCGTTCTGGATGATGCGGAGGTCAGCCATCTGCGTCGTGGCCGTCTGTGTGATGGCAAACGCCTGCGTGCTTCCCGCACCGTTGAGACGGACGCGCATTGTCTTGCTGTTGGCTGAGTTCGTGTAGTTCCACAGCGTGTAGACCCACAACTGGCCGTTAGGACCCATCAGCCCGCCGGGGATTGTGACCGTGGCGAGGATGTTTTCAGTCGTGTTCGCGCCCGCGCTGGCAATGGTCCCAGATACGCCAAGGATAAGCGGCGTCGAGGGCCGCAAGATGACGCCCCCCATTATGGCACCGCGACGAGCGAGGAATAGATGCCAGTGGGCGAGCCGGTAACGGCAACGCGCACTTCAGCGTCCGCGCCAAGCAGCACAGATACAAAGCCTGCCGCTGCCAATGACGCGCCAGTGATGTCCGTGGCTGTGCCGTTCGCATTCTTCGCCTGAAGCTGCAGCGTGGCCGATGAGAATGTGCCCTCGGCTGACCAGATGTATGTGCCGCCCTTAACCGTGCGATAACTGCCGGTCGCGGCTTCGTTGACGAGGAGGTCTACCCTCTCAACATAGTTGGTGTTCAAAGCCATTAGAAATACTCCACCATGACAGGTTCCTTGCTGGAACGCTGAGAGACGTGACGCTCAAGCAAGCGGTAGCCCGTCTCGCCAAGCAGATAGGGTGTGTCGGAATTGGGACCGCGCCCGAAGGCTTCAGCGCACTGACCTGCAATGACCTGCGCGTATGGAAGCGCAGCGGCGTCGGGAATGTTGTCATCCAGCCAGTAGACGAGTGACTCCTCGATGAGCCACGCCCTGACCTTTGTTGCGCGCCTGGAGATCATGTCGCTAGTGTTCGCGTCGAGCGTCTCACCGTTGCTGATGATGCCCAACTCTTCAGCGACTAGCGCGTAGAGTTCCACATTGGTCGTCGTCACTCTGCAGCATCCTCAACAAATACAGCGTCTTCAGCCACAACCTTGGCAGGCCGTCCGCGCTTGGCCTTCGGAGCCTCAAGCACCTCAAGCGTGCCGGGTTCGTCGTTGACCGTCTGGAAGAACTGGTGCGTCTTCAGCTTGCTGATCGCGTGCTGAAACTTGGAATCGTCGGCAAAGTTGCCCGGAAGCACATCCTTGGCAACGCCTTCAATGAACTTGATGCCGTACATGGTGACGGATGCGGGCATTTCGGTGCCGTCGAATTCCGTACCGCCTAAATAAACGAACCTGGTCATAAACCCTCCTTGTCAGAAAAAGAAAGGGGCGGATTGTAGCCCGCCCCCTCATGCTTACGAGTTCGGGCCTTCAAAGCGGCCCATGATTGCGAGTAACAGCGTGCCCGTCGCGCCCGTTGCCGGACCCGTTGGGATTGCACCCGTGATGACCGTGTCATCCGTGTAGAGATAGCCGAAGCCAGTAGTGGCCATCGCGCTCGAAAGCGTTCCGGCCTGACCGACAGTCGATGCCGCGAAGATGCGGTCAGCGTCGCCAGCGTCACCCACGTTGATCGTCACGGTCGGCGAACCGTTCGTGTCGATGTCGGTGGATTCAAGCGTCGCATGCGTCAGGCGGAAGCCCTTGGGAACGGTGCCGAAAACGAAAGCGTCGAGGTTGGCAGCGGCAGCCGTGATGCTGACTTCCCAATAGAAAGTCATCGTGTTGCCGGGAGTTGCGCCGACGAACGCCTTCGGCGAATTGGCGTACTGTTTCGAAGTGTAGGTAGCCATTACAAATGGTCCTCATACAAGAGAAAAGGGAAGCGGCCAGCCATAAGCCAGCCGCTCAAACTTAGTCAGCAACGCCTGACGAATAGACCGTCACGATGCCCTGCTGTTTCGAAGCCGAGCTTGACCCGGTTCCAAAGTGCAGCTTGGCGATGCCGCGCAGTTCTTCGATGGCAACACCCGGACGGAACTTGTAGTCCGCCGTCATGTCGGTGATCGGCATCGGTTCCTGACCCCAAACCACGCCCATCGCCTGCTGACCGCAGAGGAAGCCTGGCTCGACCGGAATGGACGAAGCACCAGACGCAGAGAAGATGCTCGACGTTGTGATAAGCGTCGAGATTTCCTCAATCTGGCGGATGATGACGCCGTCGATGATGAGGTCGCCATCCTGGAACAACGGGTTGTTGTCCATGCCGTTGCCTTCACGTGCGCGAGCGTCACGGTTGGCATTGACCATGTTCGAGTCCAGCTTGAGGTCGCGGAACGCGCGAGCGCCCACGAACATCACG
>Ga0181352_1000189_pt1 | contig 28915 bp, 42 predicted proteins | sample Fa13VDMLBSN_FD_130103 | JGI IMG/M metagenome (GOLD analysis project Ga0181352, IMG submission 130103) | Freshwater viral communities from Lake Michigan, USA - Fa13.VD.MLB.S.N | ecosystem: Environmental > Aquatic > Freshwater > Lake | place: USA: Michigan | collected 2013-09-23 | reverse complement strand
GCAGATGTTGTAGCAATTATTGGTAATGGCTCTTCAGAAGCAGGTGCTAATAAGATTGATATGTTCGTAAAACAATCTCGTAAAAAAGCCTTTGGCACAGAAAAACAACAAAAAGAAACAAAGGGTGACGGGGGATTAGCTAGCCTCGTCGCATAAATGTATGATCGTATATAGAGTAGAACGACAGTATATAGACGCAGTATTTCCGCATATTCAACATCTTCTGCAAAAAGCCATTGAAACTAATGTTGGCGAAGTCCTAATGGAAGATGTTAAACAGTACTTAAGATGTGACCAGCAACAGCTTTGGTTAGGTCTTAACGAAAAGGAAAAAAGGATCGAACTGGCCTTTACAACCCAGATCGTCGTTTACCCAAATCAAAAACATCTACAAATCCATTTGACTGGTGCAGAGCCACACACTTTAGAAAACTGGCTCGATTCTTGGTCAGAACCTCTAGAGAAGTTCTGTAAAGAAAATAGAATTAAATATATTGAATGTGCCGGTCGTGAAGGCTGGACTAAAATCTTAAACAAGCTGGGTTACAGGAAATACGTAACCGTTTTAGTTAAGGAACTTTAAAAAGATGATTGAAGACCTCAAGACAGAAATTTCGGAACTATCCGTAAGGGATAAGATTGAGCTACTCAACTGTCTCTACCACGATCTATCCGGTCATGGCACAGATGGAGATACTGAGCTTGCTCATATTAATGTTCAAGAAGCTGCTATTCTTAAAGCTCTTGGCGGTTCTGGAACTGTCAACGAGATTACAGGTCTGCGTCAGTATGGTAAGGGAGGGGGCTCTCCTGCGCCAGCCCCTTCTTCGACATCTCAAACAATGGAAATTCCTGCTGAATTAAAACCTTATATTACAGATATTCTTGCTAAATCTCAAGCTATTCAGGAGAAGCGCACAGAAGAAGGATATCGTCCTTATCAAGGACAGCAGCTTGCAGAATTTACTCCAGAGCAACAAAGAGCTATGCAGGGTATTTCTGGGCTTGTCGGCACTAGCCAGCAGTATCTAGACCCTGCCGCTCGTCTTACTGCCGCTTCAGCTATGACCCCCACAGGCGAAGAAGTTTCTCAGTATATGTCTCCCTACATGCAGCAGGTTGTAGACATTCAGCAACGTGAGGCTCGCCGTCAAGCTGATGTATCAGGACAACAACTAGCTTCGGAAGCTGTTCAAAGAGGAGCTTTTGGCGGTTCTCGTCAGGCTATTCTAGAAGCAGAAGCTGCCCGTAATCTACAGACACAGTTGGGTGATATTCAGGCTCGCGGTCTTGCCGGTGCCTATGAAGATGCCCAACGTAGGCTTGCAGAACAGCGCCAGCGTCAGCTAGCAGGCGGAGCGCAGTTTGCTCAGATGGCTCCTACTGCCGTTTCTACAGGGCTACAAGAGCTAGGGGCCTTGCAGCAAGCTGGTGGTATGCGTCAGGCACAATCTCAGGCTGCACTTGATATTGCTCGTCAGCAGTTCGAGGCTGAGAAAGCCTTCCCAGAACAAACCCTACAGCAGTACTCTTCGATCATTCGCGGTTATGCTATGGACCCGAATACAACAGTAACAAAATATACTCCAGCACCTTCTACTCTCCAGCAGATTACTGGTCTTGGTGTAGGTACTGCGGCTTTGGGTAAATCCTTTGGTCTATTTAATGAGGGCGGTAAAGTTGGTGACGGTAAAGGTCTTGCTTCTATTATTGTAAGACGTAAGCATGGCGGAAAAACCGTTAAAATGCAAAAAGGTGGTTCTATTCTGGATCAATTAGGACTTCCTGAGGATAAAAAAACCGCAGCCTTAAAAGATATTGACAGGCTAGGGTATGCTTATATTACTCTTCCTTCTGGTCAAGTCAGACAAATAACAAAAGGAGATATTCAACGTACCGCTTATATTCCTCTTTCCCCAAGACAGCCTGATCAAACAACAGCAACCGATTTTCAACCACAAGGTCCTGCGGTACCAACTCCTCAAGTAGATACACCCCGCTTAACTCAAGAACTGGTTAGAGGAACAGTACCTGTTTTTGGTCCTGCGATTAATGTAGCTAATAGGTATTTTGTAAGAACCCCTACATCAACAGCAGGAGTAGGAGCAGGAAACGCTGATAGTGGTAGGGCTGCTGCACTAGAAGGAGCAAAAGAACCTCAAGCAGAAGGACCTCAAGCAGGAGGAGGAGGAGCAGGAGGACCACCGGCAGGAGGACCACCGGCAGGAGGACCACCGGCAGGAGGAGGAGGAGGAGCAGAAGGATCAGTAGTACCAGTAGTGTTGGCAGAACCGCCTATTCTTAGTAGGGAAGAGCAAAGAAAGATAATTTTTGGCCCCGCTCTTTATGAAACATCTGAGGAGGGTACCGCAGCTAGAGAACAACTTATTAAAACAGAAAAAGATAGAGAAGCTGGTTTGCGGGAAGTCTACAAACAGCAACAAGAGGCTGCCGATAAATATGGAACAGACCAAGAAGGCTACAATGAACTTATGAGCATGTTCTCAGAAAGAGGACGTAAAATTCAGGAAGAAGAAGAACAGGTCAAAAAAGAATTTGAATCTGGAAAAGAGGCTATTGATAAAAAGACTTGGCTGACTCTAGCCAAGACTGCCTTTTCTTTTGCCTCTCCAAAGGAAACTGGTGGATTTATGGTTGATTTGTCTAGGGCTCTCGGTAACTCTACCGAAGATTTCTCGAAACTTGTAGATGAACAGCAAAGACTTATTAAAGACCAAAGAAAAGAACTGTCTTCAATCTCAGATAAAAAACTAAGCTTAATTGCTAAGAAATTTGACATTAGCAATGACGAAGCTAAACGTAAATTTGAGGCCGCTAAGGAAGCACTGCTTAATAAAGAAAAACAGATCAATGCTGTTGGCAAAGCTCTGGCAACTGAATATACTCTTGGTTCTGGAGTTACAAAAGCTCAAGAATCCCAAGCTACAGCCCAAGCGGCTCGCGCAGAAAATTTAGCAAAAGCAGACTACTATGCAACACCGCGCGGAACTTCAAGAGAAACTGAATTTGGTATACCCGTAGCAGAGATAACAAAAGAACTTGCCAATAAATTTAAAGTACCGTCTGGCTTTGATTTACCAGTTGCTCTGCCCCGTCAGCTTAAAATAAGAATTAGAGATTATATTCAAAAGACCAATCCAAGTATTATGACGGATATAGGAGACTATAAAACTGAAGAAGCAAGGTTACTAGAAAAACTGTATGATAATTACACAAAGGATGTAGTCGGCATAAGAAAGTTAGAAGAAGCTCTTAAATCACCTTTACAGTTTAAAAATGGATATTAGAACAAGTACTTTTCAAAAAGCTAGAGAAAGCTTTGAAAATTTAGTCAAGGAGTTTCCTGAAGTTCGTCAAGACGAAACACTTCAGGATAACTTCTTGCGTCAGCAGGGTATTGATCCCACAGAGTTTTTCTCTGCCTATAAACAATATGACGACGAACGCAAGGCCGGAGTTACTGATTTTAGGCCCTTGTCCGATATAGGAGCTTTTGGAGCAGCACAGAGATTTGGAGGAAGAACTGCTGGCGAGGTTTTAGGTGCTGTACAAGACCTTACTAAAACATTTACAGGTGTTGACCTAAAAGAAAATATTAAAAATGTAGCGTCTACAGTTTTCGGAGAAGAGCCGACTAATGCTGTTTTAGATGAAGCTGAAAGATTTTTAGACCCTTATCATGGCGATGGTCTTTTAGGGGAGGCGGAGGATATTGGGGGAAAGGTTGCGTCCTTCTTTGTTGGTTTCGGTCCTGTACTAAAAGTCATACAATATGGTTCTAAGGCTCTTTTAGGCGGTACTCGTTTAGCCGCTCCCCTTTCTAAAACTCTTCCGGGATTTAGAAACTTAACGTATGGAAATGTAGCTGGAGGCATCGGTGCCGCTGCTTTGACTGAAACAGCATTGACAGATCAGCAAGAGTATGCGTTAGAAAAACTAAATAGTATTCCAGAAGGAGAACAACTTCTTCAGGAATTAGAGAATAATCCAGAAAACCCACAACTTCAAATGTATGCGGATGAACTTTTAAAAAATCTGGGGTATGAGACAGCTTTTGCTGGCGGCTTCGCAGGTCTTCTGGGAGCCAAAAAGCTTTTTGATAGAACAAAGGTTGGACAAACAGTTTCTAAATTAGGAAGTAAGTACTTCTCGTCTAGAAGAGGATTAGATGACGGCGCTCTTAATATTGTTCTAAAAAGGGACAACGAAGCTCGTGCGGCTTTAGAAGAAGCGAACGGATATGCTGATGACCTAAAAAAAATTGTTGAAAAAGAAGTTAAGGCAAGAAACACCCCCCTTGCTGCTCTACCCACAGATCAAAGAGAAGAACTTTTAAATCTGGCTCTAGCTGGAGATTCTGCTGCAATTGGTTCTCTAAGCCCAGAAATGCGTAGCATTGTTCAAGAAATGGTAGATAACAAAAGAAGGTTCTCTGACCATCTTGGTAACAATGTTTTTAAAGGTGCATTAAGTTATAAGTTTCTTAACAATGACGTTGTTTTAACTAGATCATATAAAATTTATGATGATCTAGACTATTCTTCAAAAGTTAAAGAAGCGTTTGAAGATTACCGTATGGGTAAAAATTTATCTGATCCAGAAATGCAACAGAACTTAGATAATGTAGCAAATGTTTTGAGAGCTAAATTCCCTAATGCAACTTCTGATGAAATTCTCGATAAACTTTCTGAATTAGCTTTTGTTAATAATAAAGAAAAAGATGCCTTTTTTGATATTTTAACAGGAAAGGTGGGTGGTGGTGCGTTTGCTGGAACAGCTAAATCTGCTATGAAAAGACAAAATATTGATCCAGCCATTAGAGCATTATGGGGAGAAGTTAAAGACCCCTTTGTAAACTACACCAAAACTTATGTTAAGCTAGCAGAAATGAAAGCGGAACATGATTTTATGTCCGATATTGCAAATCACTTTGTTGGGACAAATCAGGTTATTAGACAAAGCGCCGCACAGGGTCGTGGAGACTTAAGGAGCCTAGCTTTAGAACATGCTAAGGGAATTTTCTCGCCACAAGCTGCTGAAAAATATATTCAAAACCCCATAGCAAGGAGTATCTATATTGATCCTAATTACTATGATGCTCTAAAGGATTTCAATAACTACGATAACCTACCTTCCTTTCTCAATGTCTTTGCAGCAGCAAAGGGTGCATCACAATTAGCTAAAACGGCTTATAATCCGGGAACGCATGGAAACAACATAATCGGCAACATGGCTCTACTCGCGGCTAACGGTATGAACCCATTTTTTGGAAAAGGATTTAGTCCAGCTTTCCAAGCAGTTTTTTCCAAGTTAAAAGGGATGTCAAATAAAGACTTAGGTATGTATCTTGGAGAACTAGAAAGGGCTGGTGTAGTATCCTCTAGTGTGCAGACAAACACAATGAGAAGAAATTTACAAAGTGTTTCAGATATTTCTAAATTTACAAATACACTTACAAATAACAAAATTACAAAACTATATGAAGGGGAAGATAGTCTTTTTAAAATTGTTCATTACGAAAGAACAAAGGACTATCTTAGAAGTGCTTTTCCGAATCTGACACAAAAAGAAATAGCTGATATGGCGGCGCAGAGAACAAGGGACTTGATGCCTAACTACTTTATGCTGTCTAAAGCTATTCAGGCTCTCCGCGCTGCGCCTATCGGCAGCTTTGTCGGCTTTGCTGCTGAAATGGTTAGAATTTCTAAAAATTTAGTCAAGTATAGTTTAGATGATTTAGCAAGCGGTAATCAGGTACTTCGTGCCGCTGCTTTAAAAAGACTAGCGGGTACTACATTTGTTGGTGGTCTTTTGCCCGACATTCTTGAAAGCGTATCGGCTCAAATTTATGGGATTACTGATGAACAACTAGAAGCCATTAAAGCTGTTGATAAGCCTTACTTTAAAGGTACTAATCAAATTTTCCTAAGCCCTATTAAAGAAAATAAGGAGAGGGGTACAAAGGAAGTTGAAAGAGTTATGCTTGGCGCAGTAAACCCATTTGAAAGTATTAGGCTAGCAGCTAAAGCATTACACTCAACTATAGGAAACCTTTCAGGAAAAACTCCTGACACAGAAAAAATAACCCAACAAGCGGCTCTTTCTATGCTTGATAGAGTTGTATCTCCTTATGTTGGTACGTCCATGCTTACTGAAGGTTTAATAGCAATGTCTTCAGGTGATCCTGAGCAATTAAAAATATATCCTGAAAGTACGGCCTTAGGAGCAACCATCAAAGGAATTGCTCGTGCTTTTGATATTGATCCTGACGCACCTCTAGTACAGGGCGCTGCTACATTGGGCGCTGTATTTGATCCGGGATTTGCGTCATTACTTACAAAAAGATATCAGTTTGAAGAAGCTAAAGCAAAGCAACTAGGTGTTCCCCTTTCGGAGGCCGTCTTCATGGAAAGAACCGGTAGGGAGATTAGCGACTACGATAGCGCCTTAAATCCAAATTTATTTTTAGATATTGCCGGAGTAAAAAAGAATACGTTAGATTTAACTTCAAATACGAGAAGCATCTTACAGCCCATCTTAAAAGACATTGATACGTCCGGTGATAAGTTTAAAGAAGCTATTACTCGTAGAAACCTTTTACCAGAAGACTTCCCAGAAGTTGACAAAATTCTTAAGCGTGACTTTAAAAAGGACGTAGATAAAAAGTTACTTTTAAAAGAATATACAGAAATGTTTAAGAGGCTGGGACTTACAGAAGAAGACATTGCTAGAGGTTTTTCTAGACAGGGAAGATATCCTTTAGACAAGTTGAATAGAAAGCAGATAGACGAAATTAGGGCTGCTTACAATGATATGTATTCACCCTTTGAGCTATCTGAAGATACGATAAATATGGTTAGAACACTAAACCCGCAATACGATTTTAAAAATTATATTGATTTGTATAGTGATTTGAAAAAGACACCATTAACAAAAATTAAAGATAGGGGTGAATAGTCGTGCCAGATATCAATTTAATTTGGAATTTAATTCTTAGTGGTGTAGCCGGACTTATCGTGTGGTGGGTTAGGGGCGTTAACTCTGAGATTTCCGACACTAAGAAGATCATTTCAATTACTAGAGAAGAGATGGCACGAGAGTATGCTCTTAAGATCGATGTAGATCGGGACATGGAGAAGCTTCTAGATCGTCTTGATCGTCTGGATAGTAAGCTTGATAAGCTATTAGAAAGAATTGTAGATGCCGGAACAAGGTAGTTGGGAGTTCTTCAGCAGAGACGAACTGAAGTGCAAAGCCTCTGGAGAATGCGCTATGGACGAAGCTTTCATGCAGAAGCTCCTCCAGCTTAGAAAACAGTATGGTAAACCAATTACTCTCTCTTCTGCCTATAGAAGTAAGGAACATAACGCCTCTGTTGGTGGCGCTCCTCAATCCCCTCATATCTATGGTAAGGCTGTGGATATCCTTGTGTATGGCACAGACGCCTACAGGATCGTACACCTAGCTCTCCAGCTAGGCTTTACCGGCATTGGTGTGTCCCAGAAGGGTGGTCCAGCTAAAAGATTTATTCATCTGGATACTATGGAAAGTAGTTCTTCGGTATTAAGACCTACAATATGGAGTTATTAAATGGACTTAGGTAAGCTAGCAAAAGATGTATTAGGCATTGTAGCCCCCGCATTAGGGACGGCTTTGGGTGGTCCTTTAGGCGGCATGGCGGCAAAGGCTCTCAGTGAAGCTCTACTGGGCAGGCCAGACGGTTCTGAGGAAGAGATGTCGGCAGCCCTAGCCAACGCTACGCCAGAACAGCTAGCGGCTCTTAAGAAAGTAGATGCTGATTTTAAGGTACAAATGAAGGCCCTAGACATCGATCTAGAGCGTATTTCTGCTGGGGACAGGGATTCAGCCAGACAACGAGAGATAGCCCTTAAAGATAGAATGCCAGCCATTCTAGGCTTCATTACTCTCGTGTCTTTCTTTTCCTACATTGGCCTTGTAACATTTCTGCCACAGGCACGTATGGCTGATATTGGCTTTATCAACATTGCTATCGGCTGGCTTGGGGGTACTGCTAGTACAGTAGTTTCCTACTACTTTGGTAGTAGCTCAGGTAGTGCAGAAAAGAATAAGATTATTGCCGCGAGCCAGAAGAAGGAATAGGTGGGGAAGGGGAAAGACCTGAATCTTCAAGGTCTTCTTCATCTGACGGAGGATCGTCGGTAGTAATATCGGCATCCTCCGTTTCTTCTTGTTCTACCCCCTTAAACCAAGAGCATTCTAAGAATATCTTACTTGCTCTCTCTTCCCCCAAAATCTCAAGATACTTAACAATATCCGCCTCAAGTTCCAGAATAGTAGATGGAACAATCTCTTCTTTTTTCGTATTGACTTTAGAGAGAAGCTCTAGGGCCTTTAGCGCAGTATTGGTATGATTGTTCTGTTTAGCCGCTACATACTGCTGCTCGATCTCCTCAATAACATTAATACGGGTCTCAAGCTCTTTCTCCAACTCCTCGATCCTGTTCTTAATACGAGGATCGTTAGCCAAGCGGCAGCCCTGATTATGGGCAGAAGTTGGAGAATAGCCAGCTACCTTAGCAGCCTCCGTCGCATTACGATAGATAACATAAGCTTGAGCAAACTTCTCATGCTTCTCTAGTAAACCGACTTCTGGCCTTTTGTTTTTCATACTACTTACTTAAAGTAATCAAGATAGTAGGGAAGTTTTGCGTGGTGCGAGTTTCTAAAGACTTCATGCACTAACGTATTTCTTCCATATACTTGAATGTTAGCATCAACCTGAGCATTGTTGAATAAGCGTTCACAGTCTTGTGCCATAGCTAGAAGCTCTCCTGTTGTCCAGAACTTCTTACCGTTCGTTTCTACAGGCATATGTTTAGGCTTGCCGTCTAGCTTCTCCTCCTTCATCTTAGCAGTCATCTTCGGAATATTGCAGTCAAATCCGAATAGATGGAAGTTTCTAAAGCCTAGAATGTGCATAAGACCAACCCCACGCATAGCCGCACAGGTTCCACCTGTAACGAAGGTGGTGTCCTTAGATAGCTTCGCCTTGCTGTCAATGGCAAATGTTCTGGGGTCTTTCGATGCTTCTCGAATAGCTTCCGAGTAGGCATGCCAGCCATGTACATTATCCGTCCGTTCCATCAGATATTTAGTAACGGAAGGATCGGTCATAGAGGCTACAAAGAAGTTAGTCTTCTTGTCTACCTTAGCAAAGAGTTCTTTGCGTACAATGCCATGAGTAGACACTCCGTCAATTGTACGGGGGTCTAGAATGATGCAGCCCCACTGAGGGATTTTCTCTTTTAGAAGGTGCGGATAACTGTGCTTGACAGATAGAACAACGCCCTTAGTTTCTTTAATAACGCGACGTAGCTCATCGTAGTCTAGAGAAGGTCCTGCCGATACAATGATCGCATGTTCTGGATTTGGATTACAGTTGCGAGCAATTCCCCACTTCTTAATGAGTTTAATGTTCTCATTAATATTGTTGATAATGTAGTCCTTTGGCATACAATCCTTAGGGCGTACAACAATAGGAATCCTTAGAAGTTCTTGCGGTAGAGGCGGGAGCGCAGTATCTTGAACATACACAGCCAGATGCGTAATTCCACCACCTTGCACTCTATCGTTAGACGGTAGAACGATGCACGTTTGTTTAGCCTTCTTATTAGCCTTAAGCTCCTCAAATAATCTGTTAGTTCCTTGATGTTCTTCACCGAGAATATTCCCATCAATGTCTTTTGAGAAGTAATCGTCAAAGACGACGATTGGCGAATGCTTTAAATACTTATAGTCACTTCGTACCGTTTCTTCACTATGTCCACCATCGATATAAGCAAAGGAAACATTCTGAAGAGATTTCTTAGCCTTCTGTAGGGTCTTCTTAGAGTCACCCTTGTATAACTCAAATGTAAATGTTTTGCCTTGCGCCTTCATCTTCTCTCCGAACTCAGAGAGACGGTTCTTAACAGATGTAAAAGTATTATGTCTTTTAGAATTAAGTTCTACTTTATCCGATTCTGCTGTGGCTTCCTCGAAAAGATCAAAGCCTACATAGTGAACTTTGTTATGCTTCTCGAAGGCCGCTAGGGACATTTCAATGGCTCTACCACCATTCCATGTACCCACTTCCACAATCTTATTTTTAGCATAGGTACGTACAAGTGTAGCCAACTGCTTATATCTTGGTAGGTTTACGTCAGGAGCTACACTATCTGGAATGGGGTTCTTAAGATTGCCCTTGAAGTGTGTCATATACTGGGCAAGAGGAGACTGTTGGAATGCCGCTAGGCCAGTAACATTGGGTGTTAGATTATGGACAAGTAGCCCATGAGCCATATAAATCTTTAGTAGACGATCAAAGATAAAGCCATCGTGCCACTCTCTGTAAGAGATAACTTCTCCAATGTCATAGCATCCTCGAAGATCGCCCAGAAGAAGTAGAGGAGATTCTTTACTAAGATTGAAACCTACAAAAGAAGTTTCACTGTAGTCTACATCTTTTCGCCCTAAATAAGCTAGCTCTGCTTTCTCGGGTAGGAAGGGCGCTAGGCGCTCTGCTGAAAGAGGCTTTGTTGTTACGGTATCGGCATCCAGCCAGACAAGCCATCCTGCCTTCTTCTTCTCGTCTGCTAGACGGAACGCACAGTCTGTCATAGCATAGACTTTGTGGCACCATTTGATAGCGTCCATACGCCAGTTGTACGGGGTCTTTCCTCCCATAGTACCGTCATACTGCTTCATACGCTCTCGATAGTCTAGCATATCTTTGATATCGTTTAGATTACGATATTCAATAAGTGGAGATTTAGGAAGGTCTTTTATCAAGTCTTCTGGAAAGTCATGATAATATGCTGTTAGTTTTAAATCATTCTTCCAGTTCTTAATGACTGAAAGGAGCATATTCTTGGCGTAAGTTTTATATCCGTCTGAACTAAATGAAGTTACAACATTAATCATATTTCTTTTTTTCTACCTTTAAATGTCCTAAATAAAAGTCTTTCCACTCTTTGACATATTTAGAATCGATGTTGCGTGAAGGCTTCCAATCTTTATAAATTGGACCGCCGGTTGTGAAATGTACATTCTTAGCCTCTACGTTCTCGGGGCTATGCCCATCAAGCCAGTTCCACTCATGGCTGATAGAACCGATATGCTCGGACTCTAGCCAATAGAAAGAGTGTAGCCACGAACCTGACTTCGTGTTAACATCGCCAACGGTCAGTTCTTTAGTCGCAGGATGATCACAGTTCCATAAGACAAAAGATGACCAGTTCTTTCTGGAGTAAACTGTTTGAACCTTACCCCCCATCTTGGATGTGTCGGATGGGTGGTAGTCATGTTTAACGCAGCTAATAGCTACGCTGCTGTTCGCTCCTGCCGTATCGAAGATTTCATCGATATCGGAACGGACAAACATATCGCAGTCCATGAACAAGGCTAGTCCGCTATACTGGTTTAGCATAGGGACCAGAAAGCGAGTAAAGCTAAACTCTGTAGAGAAGGGCTTCCTATCGAAAGTATCGACAACGCCAGTCTCTGTTAGCTCTCCCGAACGCCAATAGAGACCGGCTCTGCGAACCTCCGACTGAACAATAGGCACAATATTATAGGGGGTTTTGGTATGGCTTTCGATAGACTTCTTCAGAACATGGCAGTACAGTTCTTCAGTAGGATCATAGCCAATGTAGATAGTCGGAAGTTTGTTGAACATAGTTCTTTCCTGTTATTTTAGTAAATTATACTACGGGATTTACAGGTTAGTCAAGTACTTTTTAATTTGGAGCGGGTAAGGGGAATCGAACCCCTACAGCTAGCTTGGAAGGCTAGAACTCTACCGTTGAGCTACACCCGCAATTTCACTACAAGCCTTTATAAGTTTACTCGCCTCATCTTGAGGAAGGTAGTAGCTAAGAACCACTAGCAGGGCCTTAAAAAGATCGGTAAAGTATTTGACATCTTCTTTCTCGATCTTTGTAAGTTTTCTCTTTTTACCCTTTTCTTTAAGGTCTGACAGAGTTTTCGTTACATCAGTTAGACATTCTTCCAGAGAGGCAAGTACGACCTCTTCTTTAAAATTAGCGGGAATTTCGATTTTCACGGCTATTATCCTTGAACTAGGTCTACGACTTCACAGACGCCAGCCGTGCAGGCAAGCTGCTGGCTTCCTGTCGTGTTGTCTTGGTTCTCATACTGGGAAATACGCGACCAATCAACACTTGCGGGCATCTTAGCGGCTAGGTTTTGGTAGTCCTCTTCTGTGCAGTCCTGATAGGGGGCTTGATCGTAGATATGATCCGAGTGTGGCAGGAAGGAAATACCAGAACAAATATCAAAGTTCTCGTATACCCAAGCACCTACGGCAACCCACTCGTGGTCCCTTACGGAGATTGTGACAGAGGGTTTGTGTTCCGTCCAGTTCAAGGCGTAAGTCTTCCACATCTCTAGCTGCTCGATGGCAGTCATGTCATTTCTAGTAACCGCCCCTTTGGGAGCCTTCATTGGAAAGGAGAAAACTACAACCCTGTCAGGATGGAACTTCTCTGGCTCGTTAGGAATACCAGCATCAGCCATTAGTTTGGTTAGTGGGTCTTTAATGTCACAGCGAACTGTGCGAACATAGTAGGGGCTATGGCGGGCATGAATGCCGCTGGAGGCGTCTGTTAGCTGGCTGACCGTGCCTGACGGCTTGCAGCAGGTAACGGCTGTAGACTGAGGAATACCAAGTTTGGCAGCCCATTCTTTGTTTACTTCTACGGCATGGTCGCGTAAGGCGCGAAGAAGTTCAGCAGAAGGATTATTGGTGATAGGTGCGTCCATAATGCCGGTCAGAGAGACGCCTAGCAACCGTTCCTCTTCGGTATTCCGCTTCCAAATCTTACGCAGATAGGGGAAGTTTGTGAAGGTAGACTGGATGGTTCCCAAAACAGTAGCTGCCCATACCTTTTTCTTTAGGCTCTCTTCTGTATCTGAGTGACGAACAACCACCTCAGTTAGATTACAGAACTGATAGGGGCGGAGAATGATCTCGCTGCAGGGGTTGGTGCCAAACTCATAATCTGTGTCTCTACGGCCATTCTTTTCAGCATGCTTGATTGCTGCATAGCGGGCAAAGATACCGCGTTCGCCAGACTTGCTTTCTACAAGAGACAGCCACTCGCGCATGAAAGTCTCTGTATCTGGCTTTTCCTCGTAGATAGCCGAGTTATTGGCAAGGGCGCGATGCGGAGAATAGGTCCACCATTCACCGCTTTTAGCGCGGCGCATATGATCGTCCTGAAGATCGGATAGGCTGATCATTGCCGAACGACGAACACCCCCAGACACTACAATATCTGCCACCTTACACATAATGTCATGACACTCAAGAGTACTGAGCTTGCGGCCAGCGGCTTTCTTAAAGGTTTCAACACAGAACTTGAATAGCTCTACAAGAGGCTCAGGACCTGACGCACGGCCACCGAAAGTCTTTAGGCGGGCACCCGAAGGACGGACGCCAGACACATCCCATTTAGGGATTTCGCCGCTATAGAGCATTGCCAGTAGTTTACGGAAGGCTTTGGCCCATCCTTCCTTAGAATCATGCACCTTAATAACATCTTCTGAGACGAAGAGTTTTTCAGGGATTTCTGGTAGCTTATTCGTATACTTAGATTCTACACTGTAGCCAACACCCGTCCCACACAGCAAGATCATCATAGCCTCGTCGAAGGCTTTAGGATCGTCGATAGGCATGTAAGAACAGTTGTAGGCACAGGTGTTATCCCTGTCCAGCGCAGAGCCAGCCGTCATCATCATACGCATAGAGGGCATGACTTCCAGATTAAGGATCATTTTCTCTAGAGTATTGATCGTCTTTTCGTCATCCGAAATTACACGGCGGACAACATTATCAATGTACCGCTTTACCGTTTCAGACCAACTCTCTCTACGATTCTGTTCAGGTAGCCAGCGAGCGTAGCGAGATAAAGCAATGAAATTCTGATAGTCTGTTGGAAGGTAATTTGACATAATAATGCTGTCTCCTTAGATCAAGGTTGCCGATAAGTTTTATCGTGAAGGGAAAGCATCATTATACTATAGTGGATGATCTTCAACAAGTCGTTTCTGTTGCGACCCTCTTTTTTACCGTAACGCTTCCAATACTTTAGAATGTTTCCCATAATAAAACCATCGCCATAGCCAGCGTCGATGATCGTATCCGTAGCTTGGTAGTTACTTGAGGCATAGTGCTGTGTATACGTCTGGTCGATATACTTCTTGATATCTACCAAAATCATATCTTCGTTGAAAGAGTAATCAGGTTCTCTTGACACAGGCAGTTCTTCCACTTTTGACATCAGCAGTCCTCTATTTGAAAGACAGAACGGTATTGATTCTTTTTCTAACGTAGTTAACTTCTTTAGACCGAAGAACCTTAAAAGCAAAGCCTCGCATTTTCTTAGAGTCTACACCAGCAAGATCGCAGACAGTTAGAAAATCCTCTGCCGTAACACCTACTGAGGCAAAGAACCAAGCCTGAGCATTTCGTCTTGCGACGACCTCTTCTTCAGGCTCATTGTCTGATTGCGGTTTAGTTGCATCGAGGATCGCTTGTAGAAGAACGCATAGAAAAAGAAGTTTTTCTGGGGGAGCGTTATGATCTATAAATTCCTCTAAGTCAAGATTAATCTTACTATTACTCAAGTTTTTCTTTAGCCCATTTTAAAATTACATTAACATCTTTACTGGAGCAATATTCAAACCCGTGTTTATCGCACCAATCCCCGTAAGTTGTCTTAGACCCTTTATAGAGTTTGGACTTGGGGTTATCGAAGACAAAGCGAATATCGAGAAATAAATTATCTTTTCGGATGTAGAGATGCTTCATTCTATCTGCTGTGGTGAAGCGTCCTTTAACTTCTAAAATAATTCCGTTAGCAAGAACAAAGTCTGGGAGATACTTACGAACTAGAGATACTTTAAAAGGTATTTTGTAGGGTTCGTATCTATGGGTTATTTTATTACTCTTTAGAAAACTGAATAACCTCTCCTCAGACCCTGATCTAAACTTCTTAGGCATCAGTTACTTCGGGTACATCAGGCTCGTTGATGACTTTTACTAAGTAACGAGGGCCTGTAGAATAAGTAAATGTTCTGATACCCTTACCGCCGTTGGCAGAACCCCAGCAATGGTCCCTAAAGTCACAGAAGCTGCACCCTACAGCCAGCTTCATATTACCAGACTTACCGTCTGGGACAGGCTCGTAGCATCTCTCAGGAGGCATTGGGTCTTCGAGCATTGCCCGTAGCTCATCGATGCGAATATCTGGATTGATCATATCCATTTGGTGAAGGGGAGCAAAGGCAATCTCTCCGCCCACCTTATCAATGGCAATGAACCCTGCTTTCGTTTTGTTAGAGGCTTTAGCGTAAGAAGAAAGCTGCGCTACATAGCCAAACGGATCGTCGTTTGCTACAGTGTTCTCTTTGAATTTCTTAAAGCTAAATGGTGAAGCACTCTTAAAGTCAACCATAACACCATCTACGATAGCATCGTGGTGTCCTACAACGCCATTGACCTGCACTTCCTTTTGAGGGTCTTCTAGCGTATGTCCTGCGGTTTTAGTTAGCAGAATAAGAAGCTGTTCTAGAATATCGCCGTACAGAAACTTAATGAGTGTAGGACCAGTAAGGTCTCTCTTAGGAGCGCCATTAATCTCATACCAAACTTTTCTGTTTGGCTGACCGATCATAGACAGGCGAAGATTGTTTCGTTCCTTACGACTGCGAGAAAGAGCAGAGGCAACAGCCTTTGAAACACCATCGGCAAACTCTTTTAGGTCTTCTTCTTTTATTGTTGTTTTTGAGTCGCTTGTGAAGAGGGTATAGATGTCCTCTACTAGCGTGTCGATGTTTTTCATTAACTGTTGCCCCTGCCTAGGCCTTAAGCGGCCTTAGCCAGTAGCGGGCTATTCTTAGGAGAAGATACCAGACGATAACGGGTATACATCTCGCCTTCTGGGGTCTTGGCGCGAAGGGCTTCGATTACAAAGCCAAAAGCACGAAGACGGGAAATGGTGGCAGTTAGGTTCTCTGCCCAGCCATTCTCGATAGCAGTCTTACGAGTAACGCGGCGACGTTGACGTAGCGCCTTTAGGATACGAAGTTCGTTAGAAATCATGGTGTTAGCCTCTTTAGTTTGTGTAATATGTCCACTTTATAGTGTTGGTGGTCCCACTCCTACACCCACCAACGAATGCTATCCAAAAACGATAGCCCCGTGTTACGCTTACTTTACAGGTTTACGACTTCTTTCTCGTCTTCGATTGAATAACCATCAACCGGAGTAAAGCCCTTCGAGTAAGGGATCAGATCAATAACCTGAACACTTACAAGCTCTGCTGAGAAACCGGACTTGCCGTTACGGTTCCAGTCATAGGGCTTATACTTAATGTTGCAAAGGCTACCATTTCCGATAAGCTGACCGTTCCAACGCTTTGTCTGTGCGTCCACAACTTCTGGAGCCTCGCGCTTAGAACCATCGTTCTTAAACACTTTACGCTTTAGAGAGATATAGTCGCCGCGATCATCGCCTTTGTTGTAGATAGTCAGACCATCGCCTTCGACGATTTTCTTTGTAGCTGGATCAAGAACAACATCCACTCGCCAAGTCGGCTCATAGGTTGTATTAGGCTCTACTAATGCTGCCCAATAAACTTTACCAGTAATGATACGGTACTTGGATTTCTTTAGGGTAGTTTCGGTGTTCTCAGTCATTATTTCAGTCTCCTGTTCAGATGAGCATTTAGCTCTATTAGAAATAGTAAGTTACTCTACTTGGAAGAAGTTGTCAATAGTTTTTTCAAATCTTCCATACTATCTAAAGAACTAATCTCAAGATTGTAACAATCGGCCCTTGCAGTGAAGTTATTGGAGGGGTCAAGTGTTCCCTTCTTGAGCAGGTTAGCCTTAGAAAAGTATTCCTCTTTAGATTTATAACCCAAAAGCCAACCCTTTGTCAAGGACGAAAGAACACGGGTAAAGACATAGTAATCACAGCGTTGCTTGGTGTTGAAAGCTGCTACGGAGCATTCGTAGGTAGGCTTAGGCTTACTTGTGCAACGCTTGGACTTTACGTCTAGGGTCTTACCCGCCGCCGTCTTCATGTCATAGTCGTAAGTATTTCCTAAAGGAAGCTCTAGGTAATTACTTACCAGAATTTCTCCTAGAAACCCATAGATGTTACCGCCACCAGCAGTAATGGAATTGTTCAAGCGCCCCATTTCATCTGACATAAGACGCGCTTTATAAATATCGTCAATTGAAATGGGAACCTCAATCATACTGTAATTCCTCTAGCTCTCTCGATGAAGATTTTAACACACTCGTCTAAGGCTTTTTCGTTTCCGTTAGTGCGGTATACTAACATTTCGATTGCCAGCTTTTTAAGACTTTCTTTACTCAGATTAGAGTACTTGTCCACAATGTCATAACCGCGCCTTTGTACTTCTTCAATAAGTTCATCGTCGCTGAACTCATCTAGATAAACGTCAACCGTAACATACTTCATAGAAGTTCTCCAAGATTAATGTGTCTCAGACCAGTTATTACCAATGTGGTACTCACTATCTAGTGGGCACCGCACCTTTAGAATGTTCTCTACGCTCTTCATCGCTTGTTTTGTGAGCTTTCCAAAAGCCTCTGCCTGTAACTTAGGCACCTCAAACTGGTACTCATCGTGAATAGAAGCTACAAGACGGGCATCAATCCCATGTTTTTTCTTGAGCTTATGTATTTCAATGAGCCACTGTTTACAGATTACGGCACCAGCCCCTTGAATAAGCAGGTTGACTGCCGCGTGTTCAGAACGAACAACTAACTTCCTGCCATCAAGACCCGGAAGAAAGCCTGTTTTAGCAATCCGGTCCACCTTAGCTCTAAAGGTTGCCAAAGCAGGGACGTTCTCTAGAAACTTGTCAATTAACTCTCGGCCTCTATTGGCATCCCCACCTACAATCTTACCAATCTTAGCAGGACCGGCACCGTAGATGAAGGCGTAGATAAACGTCTTGGCTTGATCTCTGGTCTCTAATCCAGCAGCCTTTTGATTGGCAGTATGAATATCGCCCTCGACCACTTCCTTCGTAAAGTTAGGGTCTTGGAGATAGTGGGCTAACCCCCGTAGCTCCAGTGAAGAAGCATCGCAACCAACAAGAACCAAATCAGGCCCGCTAACGGTCCAGCACTCCCTACATTCTTTACCGTAAGGAGAATATTTAGCAGGGACCTGAGCCACGTTTGGGCTATGGTGCGCCATTCTTCCCGAGATGGCGCGAAGCGTGAGAACCTTGCCATGAACTTTTCCATCATTCTGCACAAGATCAAGCCACGATTGAACCTGTGCTACTCGTTTTTCTAGTAATAGATATTCAGCAATCTTTTTGGCTTCTGGAATATCTACAGCCATCAACACAGTCTCGTCTACTGTGGCTTGGCCTTTGTCAGTAAACTTCTCAGGTTGCCAGCCCCGTAACATCAAACGACGAACGATCTGCTGGCGAGACTGAAGGTTAAACTCCTGATACTCAATAGACGTATGAGGACCAGCTACGCACGAAAGGTCTTCGCCGATATGCTTTAGACCTACATTAGACAGAGTGCCGTCTTTCTTGAACTTAGGCGTAACCTCTTTTACTGCGACGGGCATTGGAGGAAAGATTTCCTGAACTTCCCGTTCGATAGCATTGGCTCTGTCTTTCAGTTTACTAATGAGAATAAGGGCTTTCTGAATATCCAGAGTAAAGCCATTCTTCTCCTGCTCATTAATAAGAACACGAATAGTATGCTCTAGGTCTACGCACTCTGTAGATATATTACGAAGCTCTGGCAGCAGGGCGATGTAGAGCCTATGAGTTAGGTTCACATCGTTGATGCAATACTGTAACATTTCCTCAGTAAACTCTGAGAACTCTTTGAAGTCAATTTTAGGAAAACCCAGCCGTTCTCCCCATGACTCCAAAGAATGCCCGCCGTCTCTAACCGGACTGAGAAGCTGAGACAGAATGAGAGTGTCCACTACTTGAGATACTTTGATACCCACACCTGTCAGCCTATTCAGCACAGGGGCGTCGAAAGATAAACCATTGTGCATGATATACTTTTCGACATTCCTTGCAAAGGCTGGAAAGTCCCTGTAGCACTCCTCTTTCTTAAACGTATAGATACTTCCGGTAGAGATATCCTTAGCAACGATGCAATGGATGGTAGTAGCGTTGAGATCATCCGTCTCGATATCCAACACGACTTCCATTTTATAGCTCCGTTGTTGAAGAATCTCCCTGACCATTATCCCCCAACTTAGATACTTCTGTCAAGCGTCCTGTTTCCTTATTGAAGAATAGGTGACAGGCTACTCCAGTCTCGCCAGCGTAGCGGTTCTTGAGAACGCGAATGGTAGTAGTATTCGCAATGTTAGGATCGTCGGACTGCTGATCCCGCTCTAGGGCGATAACAGTATCAGACAACTGAGCAATCGACTGGCTTCCGCGTAGGTGGGCAAGAGATACTTCCTTGCCTTCCTCATGGCCGGAGTCAGAAGTTGTGCGGCGTAGATGACTAACGAGCAGCAAGGCGCAGTTAGTTTCTTCCACAAGGCTACGGAGCTTCGTCATTAGAATGTCGATATTCCGGCGTTCGTCCATGCCTTCAAGACCAGACACGAGGATGGAAAGATGGTCCAGAAAGACCCATTTGCAGTCCAGAGCCTTGATCATGTAGCGAATGCGGGCAAGGATTTCTTCAGTCTTTAGCGAACCAAAGTGATCGAAGGCGAAGAAGCGTCCGGTCCCTACAGTAGCGTTCTGCCACTTCTCTAAGTCAGCCCTCGGGAAAGCCTCACGGACTTCTCGGATATACAGACGAGCATTTGCTTCCACTGACATAAGATGGAAAATAGTCGAACGTACATTCTCTTCGAGAGAGATAACACCAATATTCTCATTGGTATGATTTAGAATATGGTGCATAAGTTCCCGCATTACTGAGGACTTACCCGTGCCAGTACCGGCGGTAACTGTAGTTAACTCGCCTGTACGAATGCCATAGAGTTTCTCGTTAAGACCGTCGAACGGATAGAGACAGGTTTGCTGGCTGTTCTCATCGTATAACTCTGGGCCATAGTCTTTAAGATTGATAATACCAGCAGGAGTAAAGGTTCTAGCAGCCCACCAAGCCTTCACAAAGTCTTCGCGTCTGCCAGCCTTCAGATAGTCACTGGCGTCTTTCAAGTCCATGAATACTATCTTGCACTTATTAGGCTCGAATAGCTCTGCGACGGCCTGAGCAGCCTTGCGCCCATGCTCGTCGTTGTCGAAACAAATAACAATGTTCTCATAGCTGTTAAGAAAGCTATAGCTATTCTTGCAGTTCCTAACGGCTGAGGCAGCGCCGTCCCTAATAGAGACGACAGGCCACTTACTGCCAAGCATTTCATAAGCCGCTAGCGCGTCTAGCTCGCCTTCGCAAATGGTGACATACTTTCCACCCTGCTGGCAGGTGTTCTCTCCGAAAAGAATAGCACGGCCTAAACCACCTCTAGGCTGTGCCTCAAATTCCTTGTTAGCAACGTGACGTACCTTGAAAGCTACAAGGTTGCTGTTACGATCATAGTATGGGTAAAGATGCTGAGAGACAGTCCCTGTTTGATCTTGGACAATGCGGACCCCGTACTTCTCACAAGTATCCTTACTGATCTTACGGTCTTTAATTTCCGAGATAAACCCCCTAACGACAGGGGCTTGGGTATCATTACTGTAGATTTTAGCAACCGACTCGTCTGACATTTCGTCGTCCTCTACTTCTTCAAAGAAAGATTTCTTAGGGAACCTAGTCTTTAAGCAGCTAAAACAGTGCGTATGATTGTCGCTATAGATAGCTAGTGCGTCACTAGAGCCACAGTCCTCGCAAGGCTGATGGGCTTTAGTGATAACGCTATCTTCATTTTCCATTTTCCTTGATCCTGTATTTATATACCACAACCCCTGAATCCTTTAGAACGTCGAAGCCGTCTTCTTGTGTTCTTGTAAGGAACCCAAGATGTTCTGTCAAGAGTCGATGAGAGGAGACAAGCGTTTCAAGATCGTCTCTTGATTCACAGGAGTCAACACACTCTTCTTTGAAGGTTGACTTTCGTACCAGTTTGTAAATGGACATTATTCGTCCTCGTATTCTGCTTTTAAAATGTTACGAATGAACCTATGATCTTCAGCGTGTATTTCAGCCACCTCTTCTTCGGCTAACCTCTTAGCCAACTTGTGATCATACCCTTCTTCTAGGTACTGGTGGTAGATTTCTCTGAATAGTTTCTTTTTGTCTTTGGCCCAGAGATTACTCATAGTTTATTTATCTTCCTCTTCTTCTTCTTCTTCGTCATCGTCTAGTTCAAATTCGGGAATAAACTCAATATCCTTTTCGTAGTCTTCGTCATCGTCGTCCGGTTCATTAAAGTAATCAACTAGCATATCGGGGTTCTCAGACGTTGCCCGAATAAACTCCTTGAATGTTGAATCAATGAACTCTTTATACTTTTTTACATCTTCTGGTTTATTAGGATCAAAGCCTAACTCCATCATCTCGTATCTTTCCAAAGCACCAATAGACACTTTACCTTTGATGTGCCTGTCAAGAATTTCCTGAATGAAAAAGACAATGTTAGAATCTTTAGGTTTATCGTCCGGTGGGTTAGACACTGCTATTCTCCTTAATTACCCTGCCCACGATATTTTTTCCACGATCTACGCTTATGCTTATTCTTAGGTTTCGCATTATTAGACCGTCCGATACTTGTAGCAAGATGTCTGCTGTTGATTTGGTTTTTAGTGGTGCCTTTGATTTTTGAACTACCAACCATTTTAGCGTTCCTCTTTTAACACAGACCAAGAGATGGGGTATAGTTTAGAAAGGATAGTGTCCCACTGCTGGGCTAGTTCTCTGATCTCAGCCTGAGCATCGTCTGTAGAACGTAGCTTATAGGCTCTGGCATAGGCGTATAGAGAACCAGTCACAAAATAGGAAGTATACATAGACTGTGGTAGAACCATTCGAGCCTGTTCAGGAGCTACCCCTTGTTCTAGCATAGCCTCATATGCAGCTAGACAGGTTTTCACGGCATAGCTATAACCTACCGGATAGTCTTTGTAAACTACAATCTCATCGCTGCTACCCTGCTTCTTGTTCTCCGCCCGCTTTCTCCACTCTTTAGGAAAGTAGAATGTAGGGGTACTATCGACATAGCGACGAGAAACTTCATTGTAACTGAACCCTACCGTATGCTTGAAACGCTGTCTCGCTACAAAAATAGGGACAGTCTCTCGCAGGGTAATAGTGCAATGAGTGAATGGGGTGTAGTGATTGTGCTTTGCAAGATATTCGATCAGTTTAAGATCAGCAGACTTTAGAACTTTTTCACCATGAAAATAATCCCAGTCTGTTTGCTTATCAAAAGAAACCCTTGCTGCATTACAGACAGAAATATCACTACCCATGCTATCGACTAATTCGGCTTTCATAGCTGCACCAAGTTACCTTCTTCGTTGGTGAAGTGAATATGTTTCACTCCAAATTCAGATATACACGACATACAACCCATGCAAGGCTTTGCCATAGCAGGAATAAAGGCCGTGTTAGTTTCGTTTCTTTTTATACGAACAACGATCAGACTACTTTTCTTGAAGTCGTCTAAATCAATTCTTTTTAGAGCATTCTTGACAGCAGACACTTCCGCATGAATGTAGATGGAGAATGGGTTCTTCATATACTTCGTTTGAAAAGGATCGGTCTTCTGGCTGTTAACACCTACACTGACAATCTGGTTCTTAAAGATAACAGCAGAGGCTAGACGGTAATTCCTAACAGGATAGGAAATGTCCTCTGCAATGTTCAGCAGAAGGTTCTTTGTTCTGTCTAGGTTCATGATGTTTAGTGTAGGTTGTAATTTCTATTCAATGATCTACTAGCAATTTCCTCAAAGGCTATTTCTTTTTCCCATTCAAATAAACCATTGAGAAATGTGTTGATGTCGTCAAGGGATACGTTCTCTATAGATACTTCCCCTGTCACAACTAACATATACTCTTTTATCTGTTCAGGGATTTCTGAGTATTTCTTATAGTTGAAGGTATCAGACATTTCTATTCCTCTAGAGAACCTTTCTTTAAGGACTCATATACAGAAGACCACTCTTTGTGTAAAGACAAAATAGAAATGAAATTCTTATAGTTCATTTCTTCATTCAACTTTACATCTGATAAGACCTCTATAGTAGACTCTATAAGAGACAGTAAGTTGATATTATTATTATAGTTATTAACAATCATCTTTAGAAGCCTCTTTTAAGGTCGTCTCCGTAGAGCCTCAATATCATTGATAACGTCATTTTCTAACACTGTCAAGCGATTTTTTGCGCGGCGAATTTCTTGAAGCTTTTCATTTACATCCAGCTTCTCAAATTCTCTTGACCGCTCTACGTAGTTTCTGTAAATGTAGAAAAATAAAACATTAGGTTTCTCGTCTAACAAGCCCATTTTACAAACTCCATATGATAATGTAGTATAAGATAACAGGTAAAATAGTAATACCCATAATCTTAAAAAAGGTCATAAGGTCTTTATAGTATCTACGAATTTCTCTTTTGTAAAGGGGATTTCTTTTACTAAATAGTTTTCCTAATTCATTATCCATTTTGTTCGTCTTTCTATTATGGTGTCCACCATGCAGGTTTTAATTCTGGGTTTCTGTACCATACGGCAAAGCCAGCTTTGGCTCCCCTATAGTAGTTTCTGTAGGCTTCTACAGAGTTATCGGCAACTTTATACTCGTCTGGCATACATTGCGGAGGCTCTGAAAAAGTGCCTGCCTCTAGCTTACGGGGAAAATACTCTAGTCTCTGCAACAGCCCAGAACTCTCTACCTTGTGGGTCTTCTCATAGCGAAGGGTATATTCTCTGCAAAGGCTCTCAGTAAGCTCCCAAAGCCAGCGATAGTTAAGCCCTGTCTGTCGCGCCCAGACGGCAGAGGGATGGTTCTTATGAGTAGCCTTATAGCACTCGATAGAAGGCTCTCCATCAACGATATGGTGGGCCGTAGAGAGCAACTGTGCCGACTCTAGGATCATCTTAACAACGTGCTTATCACAGTGGTAGGCGGCGGCTATCTTAGCTTTTTGATCGAGGTAGAAGATGTTCATGCTTAACGTCCTTATCGTCCATGAGAACAACGATTCGTTTAATCCATGACTTAGGTATTGCAATTTCTCCATCACCGTCTATATTCTTATATCCAACGCCTGTAAAGTGTGGACATACGACGATGTAGGAGTGCTTACCATTTTTTACTTCTTTCAACAGATAGCCTACACTTTTACTCAGTGCTGGCTCGATGGTCAAGACTTCTCTCATGGGTTTCCACCCTATAGGCCCAGACTGGGCATCGTACCATTCAACCAGAACTATTTTCATATTATATCCTAATTTATTTTATGGAGTATAACCTGATTTGCCTTTACGCCAGCCTCTGTTAGTCTTTTTGTTTGTAACACGAAGGTTTTTCTTGGTGTTACCCCCTCCGTTTTTGATGGCTACTTTATGATCTACTTCCATACCGTCGCCCTTTTCTACGCGACCCTCTTTCTCAAGATCGCGTCGGGCAGCGTTACGTTGCGCCCTATTTTTCTTTTGCTCTGAAGAAGAATGATAGGTGGCATATTCCTTCTTGTAATCGCGCGGCATAACTGCTATACCTTGTCTTGGGCGTTACGCAGAAGGAAGGTTCCATTCATGCTTTGTGGATTGAAAAATTCTTTAACTGTATTTTCAACAGTTTCTCTTTCAAACGGCTTGCAGGAAAATACATCGAGGTACATATCGCCAGAGCCATCGCAGAAATGGGCGCAAATGTTACTTGTCTCGATAAGCTGGACAAGCGTAAACCCTGCCTTGTTTCCTGTACCAAATTTAACGATCTGAGGATCGCCATATGCCTTCATGTCAATACGTTTCACCAATTCACGGGTGAACTTATCAACATTTTTCTTACTCGTAATTTTAGGAATTTCACAAGCGGCGCAGTTTAGGACTAGGTGGTATCCCCAGTAAGTGGCGTCACTCTTTTCTTTTGTTGTAACATTACACTCGCCAAAAAGATGGCCGAGTGTATTTTCAAAGCGAAGGAAGGACTTTAGCGAAAAGGTCATATCTGTGTAACTCCTTGTTTTAGTTATTAAAATTTACCTTCACTTGTGTGCAAGGTATACCACATTTCTCCAGAAAACTTAGGCCATCTTCCGACCTATATTTTTGGGCATAGTATACACTAATAATCCCTGATTGGAAAATTATTTTGGCGCAGTCGAGACAGGGGGCGTGGGTAATAAAGGCTGTGGCTCCTCTTCCCCCTCCGCCCTCTTTCGCCAGCTTGGCTATGGCGTTTGTTTCGGCGTGCAGAACTTCCTTTTTTGTCACCAGCAGGGGAGCTATAAGCTGCTTGCCGGTGTCAGAAAAGAAAGACAAATCCTCGCACTCGTTTGTCCAACCGGAAGGCATACCATTGTATCCTATGGATATGATACGGTCATCCTTTACAATGATGCAGCCTACGTGCAGCCTCTGGGCCGACGAACAATTAGCAAACGCATGTGCCGTTGCCATGTACGCCTGAATATGTTTGTCTTTCATTTGCTACTGGCTCGATGAACTCTGAGAGATAGCCCAAATCAAGCCTATGTTAGCAATCGTATAACCAAAGAAGGTTAGGCCTAGCCCAGACTGTCCGATATAGACAAGACGGAGAGCTTCTAGGGCATATATAAAAGTAACGATAACGATAAGAATAGGGCTGTTCATTTATTTCAGGCTCCCTTTGGAGTTGGTTTTCTATAAAAAATATGATCTTCTATTACTGTTGTCAAGGGATATCCCCACTCTCTTCTGACCTTGATAGTGTGGTAATGGGTCGCTCCATCTACCAAGTCTGGAATACGTCTCTCTAACACAAGACGGGCAGCATACTCTACTTTTGAATAGAGTTTATCAGTTTTATTTATCTCGTCTTTCTTTCCGTCACAGTACCAAGAAAACTGGCATTTGTTTCTTATGGGTTGTCCGTTGGCATTTAATTTGGCTTGGGTTACAACATCCTTTACAGTTTTAGGATAATTAGGATGCTCTACTCTGTTCAATACAACTTGTCCAACTGCCAACATTCCTGCAAGGGGTTGGTTGCGGGCCTCGAAATAAATGTTCATTGTCAACCAATGTAAATCTTCTTCTGTATAGATTTGTTTTATAGGTTCTTGTGGGGGATTGTAAGGTTCCTTGAAACCCAAGAACAGAAACCCAAAAGCTATAACCGCAAGGCTAGTATGAAGAATTGTTCGTGTCATTGGTTTAATTCCTTTTTAACCTGATTCCAGACCTGCCTCCAGACCTGTTCCCTGACCTGATCCTCGACCGGATACCCTATCCCCTCGTTAACTTGATCCCAGACATTTATCCAGCCCTGATCTTTGATATAGTTCCAGCTTGGCATCTCAACTTCATCCCAGACCTGATCTTTGACAGATTTCATCGGTTTAGTTCCTTGTGAATCTGGTCCAAGATTTTCTCCTTGGTCTGCTCCTCAATCTGATCCAAAATCCCGCCCTCAACCCACTCCCAGACCTTAAACCAGACCTTATACTTGACCTGATTATCTATCTGCTCGTCAGCTTGATCCCAGATATCATCCCTGACCTGTTCCGTGACAGACTTCATTTATTTAATTCCTTTTTACCTGATCCCAGACCTGTTCCCAGACCTGATCCATGACCTGATCCCTGACCTGCCCCCAGACCTGATCCCTGACCTGAACCGAGACCTGATCCCAGACCTGACCCCTGACCTGATCCCAGACCTGACCCCTGACCTGATCCCTGACCTGATCCCAGACCTGATCCCAGACCTGATCCCAGACCTGATCCCAGACCTGATCCCAGACCTGATCCTTGATGCTTCTCATTTAAGAAGCTCCTTCTCTGTAGTCTGAAATAAAATGGCGTCTTGAGATACCTTATTCATAACTTGCAGGAACCCCAAGACGCCATTTACATTTTGAATTATTCTTAGCGATTAGTCGGCAGCCTTGCGGAAGCCTTCCGGCACGTATTCGCGCTGACGCTTCACAATGTAGTCGCCAGCAGGGACCAGCAACGTTTCGTGAGTATCGAACGAGCGCAAGTGTTCGATAGGCGTGTCCTTTTCTACCGAGAAGAACAGTTCAAACAACTTACTGTCATCTGTGATCTTCTCGCTCTTGTACGCAGTCACATGCTCTGCTTCCATGACATGATTGTGACCAGTCTCGGAGTGAGCGACGATATGCTTGCCCTGAACTGGAGCAACCTTAACCAGACCCTTCGGCAGGGCCTTGATACGCATGATAATGAAGTCGCCTTGGGCGGCCATTTTGGTGAAGGTTTTCATAGTCTGTTTTCCTTTCTGGATGATCTGAATTGTTTAGGTACGTACCTCAAGCTGACGCAGAGTATCACCGTCGAGATCGAAGGTCCAAGCGTTTGCGTCAAGAGCCTTCGTCATAGTGGGTGGAACTGGGATAGCAAACTCACGACCAGTCCCACAAATGACCTTGAGAAACTTCTCAGTACCTACATCGGGAATGTCCACTTCGACAAGCGTTCCAATCATCGGATCGTCATCGGCATCGACCACCTTAGCATTAAGCTCGCGGAGAATTCGCGCCCATGTCACAATCTCACAAGCGGCTCGGCGCTGTTCGATGTTAGACCAACCGAGGGCGATCTTAGGCGTTAGTTCGCTGCGCTTTTCGATCCATTCTTTAGGAATGGAAACACCATGCCAAGCGTAGATACCGAAACCATCCTCGTACTCGACGGCAGGACCAGTCTCGCAATGAAGCCTGTCTTGATCGTCGAAGTGAATGACGGTGGGCTTTTCTTGAAAGACTACAGTATCTTCATACACAGACAGCCAACCTGTATGATCGGCCAACTCCATCAAGCCTTCGAGCTTGTTACAGACTTCGAGATTGCACTGTTCCTTGAAGAATGAGTAGAAACTAAGCCAAGGGGCCTCGTGACAGCCATAGATCATTTGTCCGAAGATTTCAGACTTAGAGCTTTTCTTGTCCAAATTCTTCTTAATGAAGTTTACCGCGTCGATAGGAGACTTGGTAAAGTAGAAGTTGGTAGGCTCCTTCAGACCTACCAAACGATAGGCCTTCTTCGCGGCAGCGATGGCGGCCTCTCTATCCATTCTTTCCGTCGAAAGGCCGATCTTTTTCCACCGTTCAACATAGACAGGAAAGAGAGCTTCCTGCTGCTTAGTCAAGCTCTTAATCTTCTCGTTTGCCATGATGTATAGCTCCTATTTGCTATGTTCGCTTTTGATAGATTACACGATGATTTAGAGAATTGAAAGGCCTTTGTTTAGTTCCTTTCGAGCCTGATCCCAGACCTGATCTATGACCTGACCCCTGACCTGATCCCAGACCTGATCCCTGACCTGAACCGAGACCTGATCCCTGACCTGAACCCAGACCTGATCCCTGACCTGATCCCAGACCTGACCTCCGACCTTACCCCAGACCTGATCCCAGACCTGACCCCTGACCTGATCCCTGACCTGATCCCAGACCTGATCCCAGACCTGACCCCAGACCTGATCCACGACCTGATCCCTGACCCGATCCCTGACCTGATCCCTGACCCGAACCTTAACAGATTTCATTGGTTTAGTTCCTGTTCTAGCTGATATCTGACCCAATCCCAGACCTGACTTTCGACCTGCTCCCAGACCTGATCTCTAACCCGACCCTTGACCTGACTTCTGACCCGATACCAAACCCGATCCCCAACCTG